>Ga0256406_1000809_pt1 | contig 53603 bp, 55 predicted proteins | sample RumenRJG_03DNA_FD_185986 | JGI IMG/M metagenome (GOLD analysis project Ga0256406, IMG submission 185986) | Bovine rumen microbial communities from Lethbridge, Alberta, Canada - RJG_03 | ecosystem: Host-associated > Mammals > Digestive system > Stomach > Rumen | place: Canada: Alberta | collected...
TATTCGAGGAATTTTTAAACCAAATATATCAATCTGGCCCAAAGATAAAACTTAATTCGTATCAGTGTTCAAGTTGAACTTGCAATTTACCGATAAACATTATGAAAATCGCAGTTGTAGCAGCAAACGGAAGAGTTGGACGCAAAGTTATCACCGAGGCACAGTCCCGTGGATTTGATGTCACCGCATTTGTACGCGGGGAGAACAAGACCGACGCAAAGAGTGTTATCAAAAAGGACATCTTTGACCTGACAAAAGAGGACCTTACAGGTTATGATGTTGTTGTAGATGCATTTGGCGCCTGGAATCCGGAAGATCTTCCGAAGCACTCTACCAGCCTTGCCCATCTGTGTGACATTCTTTCTGGAACGGATACCCGACTTCTGGTTGTCGGTGGCGCTGGTTCTCTCTATGTAAACCCGGAGCACACCGTTCAGGTCATTGACACCCCGGATTTCCCAGATGAGTTCAAGCCCCTCGCAGGCGCTCAGGTAAAACAGCTTGCGGAACTTCGTGAGAGAGACGATGTCAACTGGACCTATGTCAGCCCGGCAGGCGACTTTCAGGCAGACGGCGAGCGTACCGGTAAATATATTCTTGGTGGTGAGGAGCTCACTCTGAATGACAAGGGCGAGAGCATCATCAGCTATGCTGACTATGCCATTGGTCTGGTCGACGAAATTGAGAAGGGCAATCACAGCAAGCAGAGAATCTCCCTCGTCCGCGCCTAAATTGAAAATAATAAGGAGAGTATCATGACGACAGAAGAAATTTTAAAACTCGTACAGTCTGATATCCACAGCACTATCGTTGCGACCTTAGATGACGAGGGTCTGCCAGTTACCTGTGTCATCGACATGATGCTCTCCGATGAGAACAGTCTCTATTTTCTGACCGCCCGGGGGAAGGCATTCTACCGCAGGCTTATGGAAAAACCTTTCGTGGCCATAACCGGACTCAAGGGGGAGACCACCATGACCTCGGTCTCTGTAAATCTCCGGGGCGATGTCAGAAATATAGGAAAAGAAAAACTCCCGGAAATTTTCCGGGAGAATCCTTATATGGCTGAAATATATCCCACCGAGGCAGGCCGCGAAGTTCTGGAAGTTTTTCAGATCTACCGCGGTACAGGGGAGGTCTTCGACCTGTCTCAGAAGCCGATCTTTCGCCAGTCTTTTGCCTTTGGCGATGCACCCATGAAAGAACACGGCTACTTTGTGGACCAGACGAAATGTCTTTCTTGCGGGAGGTGCAACGGGGTATGCCCCCAGAACTGCATCGCCCGAAAAGGAAAGAGAAAAATCAAGCAGAAACATTGCCTGCACTGTGGTCGCTGTCTGGAAGTTTGCCCGGCAAAGGCAATTTACGTAAAGTGAGGTTCGCCATGGAGAAACAGAAAACAGTGGAGCGCCTCATTAATATGCTTCTGGAGGCAGATCCCGGCTACCGTAGCCAGGCAGAATCTTTTCCGAAAGACTACACGCAGCAGCGTTACCTCCTAAGATGCCTCATGAATGTCTGGGACCCTCGCATTGAACTCCCAGAGGAGTTTTATACACTTCAGGACGAACTCCTCTCTCAAGAGACCACAGAGAAGATTCCTGTGAAGCCGAAAAGCGGCGTTTCTCTATGGCAGGGTGATATCACCCGACTTCAGGTGGACGCCATTGTCAACGCGGCAAACAGCCAAATGCTCGGTTGTTTTGTCCCAGGTCATAACTGTATTGATAATGCCATCCATTCTGCGGCCGGGCTGGAGCTCCGTCAGGAGTGCTATCGAATCATGTCCGAGCAGGGGCATGAGGAGGAGACGGGGAAGGCGAAGATCACACCCGGATATAACCTCCCCGCCAAATACGTCATTCATACGGTTGGCCCCATTGTTTCCGGGCGATTGACGGACCGCCACCGTGCGCTGCTCCGCAGCTCCTACCAATCCTGTCTGGAACTGGCAGAAAAATATGGACTTCATTCCATAGCATTCTGCTGTCTTTCCACCGGCGTTTTCCGTTTCCCGCATGATGAGGCGGCAAAAATTGCCGTAGATACTATTAGACATTACCTTGCGGCGAATCCTGATTCTGGAATAGATACCGTTGTTTTTAATGTCTTTAAAGATGAGGACCGTGTAATTTATGAAAATCTATTGGAAGAGGGGAGCCGAAGAAATGACTCGTGAAAACGGCTTAAACAATATAGAAGCTCTTCGTAAGGCTATTGCAGATAGCGACACCATATTGGTCGGAGCCGGCGCTGGTCTTTCCACTTCTGCTGGTTTCCAATATTCCGGTTCATTTTTTACGAAGTATTTTGGCGACTTCCAAAAGCGGTTTGGCATTCAGGACATATACTCCGGCGGATTCTATCCGTTTCCCAATATGGAGACATTCTGGGCCTGGTGGAGCCGCCATATCTATTTGAATCGCTATGCTTCCATACCAAAGCCGGAGGTCTATACAAAGCTTCTGTCCTTAGTGGAGGACAAAGATTATTTTGTGCTCACAACTAACGTGGACCACTGCTTTCAGCGCACCGGTTTTGATAAGGAGCGTCTTTTCTACACACAAGGTGACTACGGACTGCTTCAGAGTTCCCGGCCTTCTGGCCATTCTGCCCATTTGACCTATGACAATGAAGATATCGTCCGTAGCATGTTGCTTTCACAGGGCTTCATGTTTGCCGAAGACGGTGAACTTCTGCTGCCTGAAAATGGGAGTCCTCTTATGGAAGTTCCATCGGAGATGGTTCCGCGCTGCCCGGATGATGGGGAGCTTATGACCACAAATCTTCGTGCAGACAACAGTTTTGTTGAGGATGCCGGATGGCACAAAGCTGCAGCACGTTATGGAAATTTCCTTGCCAATCATGGAATAAATGCCCAAGGTTTCTTTACCTCTGACAGCACAGAAAGGCTCAATCGAAACTACAATGGAAAAATCCTGTTTCTGGAACTTGGTGTTGGTGCGAATACGCCTGGTATTATCAAATATCCATTCTGGAAGATGACATATGAGAACCCAAATGCGACTTACGCCTGCCTGAATTTTGGCGAGGCGATGGCGCCGAAGGAGATAAAAGACAGGTCTATCTGTATCAACGGGGATCTGAAGGAGATCCTGGCAGAGCTGTAACAGACAGCGAAAAACTGAATACATAGCAAACGAGACGTTTATTTGTTTCCCGTGAGGGATACAGGTAAACGTCTTTTTTTGTGAAGATGACGAGCCACGATGCCGTCGAGCATGCTCGCATGCAGAGAATGTCGAATTGTATCAACAAGGAATAATGCCGGAGAGCATATCCTCAGTTTTCCAGCCAGCCATCGCCACAAGTGATACCATGTATTCTGCCAGCAATGCGCTAAGCCTCCTTCCTGATTTAGCTCAAAAGAAAAAGACCGGTTTCCCGATCTTTCCCGATAATCATATATGTTTTCAAACTTGTATCGGCAGGGATATATCATCCCTTTTCCCATAGTTCCTCTGTCATGTGATAGTTTGCCCAGATATCATTCGGCTTTGTATCCGTCATCCGGAATCCGAATTTTTCATAAAGATGCACTGCTGCTTTGCAGATATCTATTGTCCAAAGAGAGATATGCGTGAAGCCTTTCTGATCGCAATAATCCAATGCTGTATGAAGAAGTTTCTTACCCATTCCTGTACCCTGAAGCGACTGATCTGTACCGAAGAGCCTGAGCTGTGCGTCATGCTCTCCATGCTTATCTACTGCAACAGTACCTTTTATTACATCATTCTCAACGGCTACCCAGATGCGGTTATTCTCCATATCATCAAAATATTCTGTCACGATTTGCAGGAAATACTGTTCGGTACTGGGCAGGAAATCAAACTGCTGCTCGAATATCTTATAATAAAAGTGTGCCGCAAGGCTTGCCTCCCCCGGTTTTATCTCTCTGATCTCAATGCTCATTTTCATCCGCTCCTTTTCCCAGAATATTCATGACCGTCTGTAGCGAGTCCTTTAATTTTCTGCAATCCGCATTACTAAGATGAGATATCTGTTCTCCGATTTGTTCATTCGTAAGCCGAATCTGCTCATCAGCTATAGAAATTCCTTTCTCTGTCAGAGTTATAAAAGATGCCCGTTTATCTTCCTTTGAAGGAATCCTTATAATCAGGTCGTTTTTTTCAAATCGTTTTATAATTCTGGAAAGATAACTCTTGTCCACATGAAGAAGCTGTGAAATTTCACTCTGCATCATCCTCTCATTTGTTCTCAGTTCGAACAAAATCCGCGATTCGATAACCGAAAAATCCGAGTCAAGATATCCTGTTGACAGAAATCCCATATTCACAGTATAGAAGCGGTTGAACGCCCGTATAGCTTCAACAGTATCCTCTTTTGAATTCATAACTCAATCTCCAAAATAAAGTTGACTTTGTCCACTACATATAATAATCATTATAGTGGACATTGTCAACCTGTTTTTGAAACGGTCCATGTCCTGTTGAGATGCCGTATAGACAGGCGGCAAATCGTCAGCTTGAAGCTCACTGAACATGTCAAGTAACGTACCAATGGTCAGCAGCTCCATTTGATTCGTTCCAGAAAAGCTCGTGGGCAGAAGAAATGGAACACTTCGCCGATCTCGTAGAGCAGTACTCCAATATCAAGGAAGTGACCTCTCTGGAAGATGACTTATGCATATCCAAACGCCACCTATGCCTGCCTGAATTTTGGAGAAGCGATGGCGCCGAAGGAGATAATAGACAGATCCATCTGTATTAATAGTTCCTCGTATTTTGGGAGTGGCACCCCTTATTTGTCTTTAATAAAATATTCCCTAGGGGATTTTCCGTAATATCCTTTGAACGCTTTATAGAAATTGCTGCTATTGCTGTACCCTAGCATAGCGGCAATTTCTTCATTTGTAAGAGTGGTTCCTTTTATAAGCATCATGGCCCGTTCCATCCTGAGCTGCAAAAGAATCTCCGAAAATGTTCTTCCGGTCTCATTTTTCAGAAGGTTGGAGATATAGGTGGGATGGTATGAAAAATGAGTTCCAATTGACGAGAGGGATACCTCATTTAAATGTTCTCCCATATATTGAATAATCTGTTCTGAAACGGTGAGATTTCCACTGGTAGGAGCAATCACCTTGTATCTTCTGGCAATTTGGAGCAGGAGGGCACCCGTCAAAGTCTTTAGCATTTCTCCTGTCTCTTCCTGCGGATATGCATATTCTACGACCATGAGTTCCAGCAGCTTTCGAACAGGAGAATTTTTTGGAAATGCGAAACGCAGGTATTCTGTTGAAAATTCATTTTGCTGAGGATCAATAAAGAAGCGAAAAATACTGGGGGAGGAGGAGACAATGGGTAGAAAATCCCGATAAAATAATTCTTTCTGGATGAGAACCCCTATGACAATTGCCGGTGTGTCTTTTTCCTGCCTTATTCCATAACCGCAGAAAGGCTGTCCGACATAACATTCATCCTCATTAATTGTAACAACATTATCTCTGATGTCGCTTATTGTGCGATAACTTCCTTCATATGCATAATTAATGAAATAATAATCCTGGCGATGCAGTTCTTCAAAAAAATCAAACTGCTTTAAAACGCAGATCATAATCTCTTCTTCACTGTTACCTGGCCACAGGCGGATGATTTCATTCTTTCCATCCCTTTTTACAGTGTTGAATTCCCAGGGCAGGTCTTCAAACTTCTTTGCAAGTTTTTCTATTGCCAGAGGGAGAACTTTATCAGCCATAATTTAAGCCTCCTAATAACCATATCCTATCATTTGACATGTAAATATGCCAGTAATTATATTAAGAAATGGCGCTGATTCATCCGTTTTCTAATTGTAAAATGACATCAGAAAATATTTAGGAGGCAAAAAACGATGTTTAATTTTGTATTTGACAACCCCGTCCGCGTACTATTTGGACCGGGACAGCTGCTGAATCTGCATTCGGAGAATTTGCCGGGAAGCAAGGCACTTATTGCCACATCCAATGGGTCTTCCACAAAAAAATACGGCTACCTCTCTGCGTTGAAAAACGAGCTGGATCTTGCTGGCGTGGAACATGTTCTATTTGATGAAATCCGTCCCAATCCTACGGATATCAATGTCATGGATGGCGCAAAAATGATGAGGGAAAATAGCTGTGACTTCATTATCGCTTTGGGCGGAGGCTCTGTAATGGACTGTTCCAAGTGCATTGCGCTTATGGCTGCGAATAAGGGAAATATTTGGGATTACTCCCTTAGCGGTCAAGGGGGAAAAAAGACACCTACCAATGATGCATTGCCAATTGTCTGCATTACCACATCTGCTGGTACCGCCAGTGAGGTGGATATGGCCTCTGTTATCAGCAATGACAAATCAAAGGAAAAGACAGGAATATTTTTCTCGTCTATGATGCCGACCATTTCTGTCGTCGACAGCAATCTGATGATGAGTGTGCCGCCAAAATTTACGGCATATCAAGGAATGGATGCGTTCTTTCATGCTTCTGAGACAGTAGTGAATAGAAAACATCATCCTATGGCTGAAATGTTTGCGTTAAAGACCATTGAGCTTGTGGCACAATATCTGCCTCGGGCAGTTGCTGACGGGAGCGACAAAGAAGCCCGTGAGATGATGGCCTATGCCAATACATTTGCTGGTTACTATATGATGTGCACCTCTGCTCATACGATGGAGCATACAATGGGATCTTTCCATGAAAACCTGGTTCACGGTGCAGGACTCATCATGATTGCTCATTCCTATTATGATTTCTTTGCCGAAAAGAAGGCTTCCGAAGAAAACATGATTAAAATGGCTAAGGCTATGGGCGTGGAGAATGCCACTTCTGGAAAGGATTTCATCAAGGCACTGGATCAGCTGATTGAAGATGTTGGCTGCGCCGATCTCAAAATGAGCGATGCAGGTATCACAAAAGAAGAACTGAAATCTTATCCGACCAAAGTACATGAAGTACTTGGCGGTGATATTACCGCCGATCCGCTGACACTTTCCGATGAGGATTATTTGACAATATTCGAAAATGCCTGGAGATAAATAGGAGAATAAATGCTATGAAAAAAGAAACAGATAAGAATTTCCTGACTCTGCAGCCCGTACCTAAAACCATTGTTTCTGTAAGAGATAAGAATGGCAGGAATAATGCCCTTGTTGTTGGATTTGCTGCGAATGTAAGCCTTGATCCGGCAATGGTGATGGTGGGGATTGTCCCCAGCAGATTTTCCCATCATATGGTCAAGGAAAATCCCTGCTTCGTAGTCAACCTTCCTGCAAAAAATTTCAATAAAGAGTATGCCTATCTCGGATCAAAATCCGGAGTGGATGGCGATAAGTTCGCCGCACTTGATCTGAAGTGGGAAGATGGAAAATATGTTAATGCTCCCGTCCTGACGGATTGCCCAGTCAGCATTGAATGCAGCGTAGTAGAATCCATAATGCCTGGAACACATGAATTGTTTATTGGAAAGATAGAGACCGTTCATGTGGAAGAGGAATATCTGGACGCTAACGGAAATATACTCTGGGATAAAATAGATTTACTGTAAGATACATGTTTTACCAGGAGGTCACCACATGACGGAATATGAAAAAATGCTCGCAGGGGAGCCTTTTTCTGTAAGGGATCCTGAGGTATATGCAAGTAAACTTCATGCCGTAGAGGGATGTCAAAAGCTCAATTCCATTCCGATCACAGATGAAAAGAGAAAAGAAATGGCTATCAGAGAGTTATTCGGGTCCTGTGGAAAGGAACCGCAAGTGCTCCCAACCTTCACCTGTGATAATGGAAAGAATATTCATGTGGGAGATTATTTCCTCGCGAACTACAATGTGACAATTCTAGACGGCGCAGCATTTACTGCAGGAGACAATGTCTGGATTGGTCCCAACACTTTGATTTCTTGTTTTAATCATCCGCTTACCCCAAAAGGCCGAAGACAGTATCTCGCCATCGTAAAGCCAATCACTATTGGCAATGATGTCTGGATAGGGGGAAACTGTACTATTTTACCAGGCGTAACCATTGGCAATAATGTTGTGGTGGCAGCCGGTGCAGTAGTCACAAAAGATGTTCCCGACAACACTTTAGTTGGTGGTGTTCCTGCAAAGAAAATCAGGGATTTGGAAAATGATTTGGAGGAACGAGATGAATGATTATTTTACGCTGAACAATGGCGTGAAAATACCTTCCATTGGCTTTGGTACCTGGCAGACTCCGGATGGAGAAACGGCAGAAAATGTCGTATCCTTTGCCTTGAAAAACGGATATTCCCATGTAGATGGAGCCGCTGTATATGAAAATGAAAATGGTGTCGGCAGAGGAATAAAAGCATCCGGCGTTCCGAGAAATCAGCTATTTATAACCAGTAAGGTTTGGAATACGGAAAGAGGGTATGAGAGTACCAAAAAAGCTTTCAAAAAATCACTTGCTGATTTAGGGCTTGAATATCTGGACCTTTACCTAATTCATTGGCCAGCCAATCTGAAACAGTTTCCCATTGCGGATGAAATAAATCTTGAAACATGGAGAGCCATGACGGAACTCTATAAAGAGGGGAAAATCAAGGCAATCGGCGTATCCAATTTCCAGCCGCATCATCTGAAGCCGCTTATGAAGACAGAGATCAAGCCGATGGTCAATCAAATCGAATATCATCCAGGATGCTTGCAGGAAGAAACTGTCAGATATTGTAAAGAAAATGACATCGTTGTAGAGGCCTGGAGTCCCCTTGGTAGTGGACGGGTTCTTTCTGATGAGAAACTGATTGGCATTGCAGAACATTACAGCAAGAGTGTGGCACAGCTTTGTGTGCGTTTTGCCCTTCAAAATGGAATTGTGCCACTGCCAAAATCGGTTACTGAGGAGAGAATCTTGGAAAATCGTGATGTCATGGATTTTGAAATTACCAAGGAGGATATGGCTGAAATTATAAAAATGGGTGAATTTGGTGGTTCTGGACTTCAACCAGACGAAATCGATTTTTAGAGTTATAATCTTCTCAAAGAGGGTGGAGGTTTGCTTTCCTTTCGAGATGATATCTACCAATACGTCAATGAAAAATATCAGAGCGACATTGAGTTTCCCTGGTTCCAATACCCGTCCTATGCCGTAGCGCGCCATGAGGACAACCGGAAATGGTATATCCTGATTATGGAGATACCCCGCAGTAAATTGGGACTTGAGGGGGAGGAGAGAGTCGAAATCCTAAATGTAAAACTTCTGAACCCTCTGGAACGAGACTCGCTTATTGAAAACAATGGCTTTTTCCCTGGCTATCATATCAGCAGCCGAAATTGGATGACAATCTTGTTGGATGGAACAGTACCATTTTCAGATATCTGCACATTTATTGATGAGAGCTACATCGCCACTGCCTCAAAGGAGACAAAAGAGAGGCTTCGGCCGCCAAAGGACTGGCTGATTCCCGCAAACCCTGCCTACTATGACGTAGAACAGGCTTTTCGAGAGAACAAGGTCATTTCCTGGAAGCAGGGTAGAGGCATTAAAACTGGTGACACGGTGTATATGTATGTTGGAGCGCCAGTCTCTGCCATTCTTTATCAATGCCTCGTGAAAAAAACCGAAATTCCTTATCTTGGACATAATGAGAATGTGAATTTCCATTACCTCATGGAAATTGAGCGAAAGAAGCAATACCCGCATAATAAATTCACATTTGAAGTTCTGAAAAATGAATATGGAATTCGGGCTGTGAGAGGTCCGAGGGGAATCCCGGAAAAACTGAAAATGGAATTAGAAAAATAAAAACGTGCTGTAAATCTTCATGGTTTACAGCACGCTTTTTGCGTTTTCAAGCTATTAGTTTGTGGCACCCAGACGGGTGGTAAAGAAACTTACGACCTGATCCGGCGTGAAGGACATACGGTGCGCAGCCCACCAGCGGACAGTCTCAACGATTTCGGAGGTCACCATGTGGAGCTGGTAGTCCATGGGAACCGAGTCAGGGAGTACACCCAATAAGGCGGGTTCCTGTTCCAGAATTCGCCGAACGCCGTCCGAAAAATATCCTAGAAACAGATCTGCACTATCGGTCTCAAGAATCCCCATGATTTCCTCCTTCTCGTCGGAGAGGTGGTAGAGGATATGTTCAAGCATTTTTGGAAGCGTGCGTTTTTCTTCTGAGAAGTCATGGGTATCTTCCGTTTCCAGATGCTCCGAGAGAACATGATCAAAAATGGAAGAACACATGGCTTTCAGAAGATCATCCTTTGTCTCAAAGTGAGAATAGAATGTGGTGCGGCCGATGTCGGCCTCATCGATAATTTCCTGGACGGTTATCTTGCTGAAGGATTTTTTCTTAAGAAGCCGGGCAAGCGCCTGGTATATGGCTTCCCGGGTCTTTCTCTGGCGGCGGTCCATCGTTGGGTCATAATACATGGTCAAATCCTCCTTTTTGTTCCGTAGAGAACTTTTGGGGAGTTCTGGTTCTTGTGACAGGATTTTTTGCCCCATAAAATGATAATAAAGAACAAAGTATTCTGAAACTAATAATATGTTCCTAAACTATTATAGAATCTTTTCGGGAGGAAATCCATGCTGCAATTATTCCACAATTGGCTATCCAATGAGTTCCGTATAACACTTTCCTGCGTTATATTGGCCGGAATTGCACTAATCTTGAACTTGGCCAAAGTGTTTCGTAATATGCCCTTTGACATTGCTTGGATCGCCATTATTCTGTGTGGGGTTCCTATTGTTATAGGTGCTATTGTTGGACTTATCCGAGACCACGATATTACCGCCGATGTTCTGGTCTCCATGGCGCTGATCGCCTCTGTCGTTATGAAAGAATGGTTTGCGGCAGGCGAAGTGGCGCTGATCATGCAAATAGGGAGCTTGTTGGAGGATTTCACAGCAAATCGCGCAAGAAAAGGAATCGATGGGCTTCTCAAGCAGATGCCGCAAACTGCCCGGGTCAACCGAAATGGAAAATCTATGATGATTCCCGTTGAAGATGTTGCTGTGGGAGATACCTTGAGCGTTATTGCTGGCGAGACTATTCCAGTGGACGGCGTCATATTGCAGGGAGAAACCTCTGTGGATCAGTCTGTCATGACAGGCGAATCAATTCCGGTGGACAAGGGAGTTGGCGATAAAGTAATCAGCGGAACAATAAATCGGTTTGGCACCTTTTCAATGCGAGCGGAGAAGGAAAACAAGGATTCTTCCCTGCAGCGCATGGTCAAACTGGCGGAAGAGGCGGATGCTAAGAAAGCGCCCATTGTCTCCCTGGCTGACAAATGGGCAAAATGGATGGTGCTCATTGCTTTGCTTTCCTCCGTTCTTGCCTATGTTGTTACGAAAGATATCCGACGTGCGGTGACGGTACTTGTGGTCTTCTGTCCCTGTGCCTTCGTGCTTGCGACACCCACCGCTGTGGCAGCTGCCATTGGGAATTTAACAAAGTACGGTGTCCTCGTCCGTACGGGCGATGCACTGGAACGCTTATCCCAAGTAGACACCGTCGCCTTTGACAAGACGGGTACGCTAACTCAGGGAAAACCGAAAGTCACCCACGTAATATCTCTGAATAAAGACTTTTCTGAGGAGGATATCCTAAGATTTGCTGCAGCCTCCGAGGAAAAATCTGAACATCCCATTGGGAAAGCTATAGTTGAATATTTCCAAAAGAGTGGAGAAGAAATTCCCGCCGTCGACTCTACAGAAGTTCTTGCGGGTTTTGGAATTCATTCCCAAATGGGAAGCATGGATTGCATGGTGGGAAAACCAGACCTTTTCAAGAATAAGAATATTGACATCTCTTCCGGAGAAAAGATTGCTGAAAAATGGAAAGGGGAAGGCGCTACAATCGTATATATCTCGGTAAATGGAAAAGTTGCAGGAATGATAGCCCTTGCAGATACCATTCGGGAGAGCTCCAGGAAAGCTGTCGACACCCTGAATAATCTGGGAATTACCTCAATTCTTCTTACGGGTGATAATACAGAAGCGGCGAAAACTATAGCTGAGAAAGTGGGCGTTACAGAAGTACGTGCCAACCTTCTTCCAGAAGACAAACAAAGAGCTATTCAGGGAGAGTTAAATGACGGAAAAACGGTTTGCATGGTTGGGGATGGAGTAAACGATGCGCTGGCACTCTCCAGTGCTTATGCAGGAATCGCAATGGGAGGCATCGGTTCTGACATTGCTGTGGAGTCCTCTGATGTCGTGCTTGTCAGTAAAGATATGGATCGTATTCCTTATCTTTTGAAACTTTCCAAAAAGATGATGAGAAAGATTCGACAGAATATTACAATATCCATGATATTGAATTTCGGAGCTATCATTCTTTCTTTCTTTGGACTTCTCACACCGATAACCGGGGCGCTCTGGCATAATGTCGGATCTGTGTTTGTTGTTGTCAATGCAGCATTACTGCTTATCAGCAGAGATTCCAAACGAAAACATCACAATAAACGCGAAAAGAAAAAGGCCGGTCGTGCGAACAGCACTTCCGGTCCTTCTACTTTTTTCATTAATTTTTCGTACGATAGATAGCACGGAACAGGTCATCATAATACGCAAAGACTTCGGAAGCCTTCTCTGTTCCCAGACCACCAACGGTTCCAAGATGATCTCCCGTATAGACAGGCATTACATACCAGCGTCCCGGGCGGAGTCTTGTGGAGTCCGAATAGGTCTCTGATGGATCATAAACAAGCTTGCTTCCGGAATGGCGGAATGGGACCTGCTCGGCAATGACATTGACAAAGCCGTCATTGGGCAGCCATTTTTCATCGATTACTGTAGGTGTTACGGTAGCCGTGGTCTGATGTTCCCCATAGCCAACGGGGAATGAGCCCTTCGTGGTGGCAAGGTAGCTTCCCATTCGGGAAATAAATGGCTTCAGTACAACGAAAGCTTTATTAATGGGGCCATATGTTCCATCGGGTTTCTTTTGCGATGCATTTCCGGCGCAGCAGAAGTAAAACGTGTTCGGCTGTACCTGCAGCTCTTCGTTGAGCTTCATGGCGCGGTCAACTTCAAAATCGTAGATACCGGCATCGTTATGGGACAGGAAATCCGTGTTATTCAAAATCTGCAGCCAAGACATACGGTCGTTGGCAGAAATTCCGAACTGATCCAGCTGGAAGTCGTGGATGCCTTCACTGGCACCGATGGCACTGAGCATGTAACACCAGGCCTGATAAACATGGACCGAGCCGGGAGTGAGAATTGGATAGGCATAACAGTAGCTGGTTCCGTTATTCGTACCGGAAATGGTGGTAATGGAATAAACATAGTCCCGTTTCCCTCCGGTGAAAAGAGGGGAGGGCGATGTACCTGCTTTTTTGGCAGCCTGTACCTCTTCCGGCCGTCCGTCTGCCAGCATATCATGCATAAGACGGATTGTGGTGGCGCCGAAACTGTGTCCGACCAAATTTACTTTATTGTTGGCATTCCATTTATAACCCGGAATAAGCGGATTTTTGGAATAGTCTCTTCCGTAACGGGCATGACCATACTTCTCAGAATGCGCAGCACCGTAGTCTACTCTGGTTCCCGTCAGCTGAGCATAGAGTTCACAGGCACGGTCCCAACCGCTGGAGAGCGGTCCGACAGAGGCCTCATAGAGGTCATGATAACCCTCGCCTTTAAGATGCTTGCGGATACTGCCACTTGTCATGCCATAATAGTCGACGGTCTTGTTGAACGACTCGTAGTCGCCCCAGCCCATCATTCCATGGACCATAACGGTGGGAAACTGACTTCCCCGGAAATTGTTCTGACTGGCAGCAGAAATAGAGGTTGTCGCAAGGGTCACCGTGAAGACCAGTGCCAGCAGAATAGATAGTATGCGATTTTTCTCCATATTATTTCTCCTTACTGTTCTAAACCACTTTTTCAATATAACATTTCAGAAAAATGCTTTCAAGAAACAAACCCTTATCCATTCGACGGAATTGTACGAATAAGGTATAATGTGGTGCAATAAGGAGGGATAGCGCATATGTCTACGAAGATAGAAGTCATTCGTGCAACTGAGGAGTGGCAGCGGGCTGGCGCATACTCGGTGCGGATTCAGGGGATGAATCGCCAATATCATATCCCTCTTCAGGATGAATTTGATGAGCATGACGGGGAGGGGACACGGTATATTGTCCTGACTGATGACGGATACCCTTGTGCTACCTGCCGGTTTTATGAGAATGACGTGGGCACCGTAATTCTGGGAAGAGTCGTGGTGCTTCCGGAATATCGAAAACTCGGCTTAGGAGCACGAACTATTAAAGAAGCAGAGGCTTGGGCCCAGGAACTTGGCTATCAAAAAATACAGATAGAGAGTCGCGTAGAGGCCGTCGGGTTTTATGAAAAGCTGGGTTACCTGCAGATCAGCGAAGAAATTGTGAAGAGCTGGGATTTTGACTGTATCCCAATGGTCAAACAACTCCGGTAAGATGGACCGTTCTATAGCTGTGGTTCACGGCCGGTAGAAATACATCAGTTATATCTTTGGTCAGAATTTTTAGGCTTGAGGTGTTGACACATGGGTGGCATCCAAGATATTCCCCCTGAAGCACATCCTCATCAATCAGTAGCTGAACATGATTGTCCTGATCATTCATAAGGCCCATGACACTTACGGCACCTGGATGGATGTCAAGGAATTCCACCATCTTATCTTCCGGTGCGAAGGAGAGCCTCGCGGAACCAATTTGGTGGGAGAGTTCCTTTGTCAGAAACTTCTTTTCACCCGGCATCATGAGAAGGTAGAAATTTGTCTTTTGACGGTTGCAGAGAAATAGGTTTTTGCAGATGGTGGCATTTAATATGGAGTCTACCTCGAGACAATCCTCCATTGTGTTGGCCGCCTGCTTATGATCTGTCTGCCAATAATGGATACCAAGCCGGTCCAAGGTGTCATAGGTGCGAATTTCCGGGGCAGTGCGGCCCTCTATGCTATCTGGTCTTCCTTCATGAAGTTCCATGGTAATTTATCCTTTCGCAATAACAAATCCTATATTCCGATGAGAGAATGCCAGCTGCTGGATTTCCGGCAGCTGGCACTTTGTCATTTTCAATGGTTACTGGTTGTCATTCTTATTGTTAATCTGAAACATTTTATCGTAGAGTTCATCCTCTTCGTTGTACTTCTCTTCCACGTGTTTCGGATAGACAAGATGGATTGGCTTCCGCTGTTTCCTCTTATCTTTCGGAAGAATTACCGTGAACAGGAGAATGAGAAGAAGAGCAACAGCGGTAATAAGCAGGCCTTCCTTCATGCCCTTAGCATGGTAGGTGAAACGGACGGTGTGAGTACCCGGAGTCATGCGAACACCAATCAGGGCATTTCCGACCTTGACAATATCGTCTTCGGGAACTTTCTCACCATCTACGTAAACATTCCAGCCGGTATCATAGTTGATGGAGGTGTACAGGAACTCATTGGCACCGACAGTTACAGTACCTTCCAGCTTGGTATCCTTCATTTCCGTGAACTTCATGGCACCGCTGTCGTTCAGTTTATCATAGCCTTCCTTGAATTTTGCTCCATTCAGAGAGGCGAGATAAACTTCAACGGTCCCATCGTCTTCGGTTACCGGGCAGTGGATATTGACCGGGACGCCAGCCTTTAGAATACCAAGGTCTAGGATGCACTCCTCGTCATCGGCACAGCTCTGATTTTTCTTGAGAGATCCATCCGCTGTGCTGACTGTGATCTTATCAATCTGATGACTATGAACATACAGGTAATAATTCTTTGAAGTCTGCGGCGTAAACGTCATGGTAAATGCGCCGTCCAGATTCGGATCTTCCTTCTGGAATGTGTAGCTGTTTGACTCAATATCCTGTGGGAACGGAGTAATGTTCTCGAAGGTCACCTCATCAATGGTATCATTCTCAAAGGCACCCTTGACTCCTGTAGCACGCTCCCAGAAATCTTCCTGGTTGACGATTGGGTCATTGTTGTAATAATCCCAGTCCTTTACCTTATTATTGACCGCAAATGCCATGGGCAGCCAATAGCGGTTTCGGTATACTCCAAACTGGGGGGAGTGACCTATCTTCTCATAGAAATTCGGATTCAGAGTCAGGGACTCCTCATCGTTATTCACGAGATATTTTAGAGAGAACATGGCGTTATAGACAGGAGTCTGCTCAGAATAAACGTAGCTATTGATATAGTTTCCGGCAAGACCCATATCATACTGGAGATTCGCGGATTTCTCATAGGCCATGGAGGAGAACTCACTCATTCCATTGTATCCATACCAGCTCGGGTTCATGATACGGAAGTTATCGGCAAGTTCCATGCGGTACATGTCGGAGTCATCATATTCGTCAATGAAACGCTCAACGCCCTTCATTTCCTTGTAGTCGCCATTGAATTCATCCACCGGAAGTGTGGCGACAAAGTTGCCCACGTCAGCAATAATGACTTCAGCAAACATGCAACAGAAAATGACGGATGCAATCGTCTTAGTGCGGAATTCTTTGTTGGTGAGAAGAGCAAAGGAGAGAATGTAGAGCGCCATGAATATCATGGTGATAGTCAGTGTGCTTGTATTCGTATTCTTCTGTCCGACTTTTCCAATTACAGCAATGAAGAGAGCCGTAATTACTCCCACAGAAAGTACATCCCTTGCCTGGAGCTCCCGGATACGGGAGAGCGTCTTAAATGCCATCAAAAGCAGGAAGAAGACATAGACGAAGGACTGACGATACGGTAGGTCGTTCGGGAAATGGAATCCGTGCCAGATATAGTTGAGCTTGTTGACATTGAACGAGAAGTAGAGCATGACGAGCATGCCGGCGTCAGCAAGTTTTTCGCGGAGAGGAATAGACTTGATAAAGAAGAAAAGGATTGCCAGAATAACCGTGCCAATACCACAGAAGACGTTGGGAAGAACTGGCTCCTCTGAGGAACGGATCGTGGGATCCAGGGCATCTGTATGGTTGGCGAGGAAGTCAAAGAAATTGAAATAGGTCTGGGTCTCGCCGGGGAAAGTTCCGGAAGTGGCAGAGCAATTCTTAAGTGCAAAATAGGTGGGAAGCAATGCGAAAGCAGCAAGTGCTCCTGCCACAACTGCCCAGCCAATACAGCGACCAAGAGCTCTCACAAAATGAGAGTACTTCAAGGACTCCGAGAAAGGAACTTTTCCTTTTTCATTGAGCTTCGGCTGTTTTACCATAACTCCGCCCGGATATTTACCAATGTAATATACCAGGAAGTAGAGAACCATAAAAATGGCAGTCATGTAAGCCATGTAGTAAGAGGCAACAAGAAGAACAGCAAAAGCTGCTGTGTAGAGCCAAGGCCTGCCATCATCTACTAGACGCTCCAGCCCTAAAATGATAAGGGGAAGGAGCATCATGCCATCCAGCCACATAAAATTCCAGTAATAGGCAACAAAGTAGCCGCTAAAGGCATAGAGCAGTCCAAAACCGGCTGTCAGCAGATTGTGCTGGCCGAACTGGGAAGACTTTTTCAGATAGTAAGTGAAGTTTCCTGCTGAAAATGCACCTTTCAGCATGATAAGAAATGCTATGGCCTGGGGAATATGCTTATGCCCAAACAGCAAAATCAAAAAAGAGAGCGGGCTGGAGCAGTAGTTGAACAGGTTGCCCAGGAAGTTCCCGCCGCCACCGGATTGCCAAGAATAAACAAGGCTTCCGCCGCCGGTAAGACGGTCAAAATATTCACTGAGTAGTGGACCGTACTGGTGGTACATGTCCATACGCATAACGGACATGGAGCCTATGGGATTTATGCCATAGACGACCCAGAACACGAGTGAGACAACAATAGCTGTAAAGAAAGCAATGAGCACAAAACGGTTTCTCCGACAGAGCCGGGTAAAGCCGTTGTCCCTCCGCTTTTTGGCAGCAGGTCGTTTCATTGGTTTCACAGATTCCATGGAACCTACCTCTCTATACATAAGTAATGCGAAATAAAATACGCTAGAAGTATAACAAAACCGGGTTTCGGATTCAATGTTCCCAGAAGGGGAACAGGGCAGAATATTGAGAATATTGGTGGGTTATGCTAAAATAAGCAAAAGTAAATTCCTAGGATCAAAGGAGGACCGGAAAGCATGCAAACGGGAAAAGGTGAGAAATTTACCTCTGGTCTCGTCATCTCAGAAGAGGTTATTGCCACAATAGCGGCAAACGCCGCCAGAGACGTGGACGGTGTGGAAGACCTCGGAAACCGGCCGGCAGACCTGTATACCACATTTAAAATTGGTGCAGAAGACCTGAAAAAGGTCGCTGTAACTATTACAGATTATGATATTAAGACCCATGTTTACATTGTTGTAAGCAGCAGCGCAAAAATCCAGGAAGTTTCCGCTGACGTTCAGGAGGCGGTCAAATCCGCCATCCAGAATATGACCGGACGCATTGTGACCCGAGTGGATGTCACTGTGACCGGCGTAAAGACCGACTCCGGCGAGGTGTCCCCCAGGGACCTCACACCGGTCGAACCTTGAATTTTGAAGATTGCACAGGGGCTCTCCGGAATCTATCTTCAGGAGGGCCTTTTCTGTTAGGAGGACATCTATGAATCGCAGTCAGGAGAGAGAACAGGCATTTATCATTCTGTTTGAGAAAGTGTTCCACCCGGAAATTCCCGAGGAGGAACTCATGACTCTTGCAGAGGAGACCGAGTTCATTACTGCAACGCCTTTCACCCGGGAACTTGTCGCAAAGACTCTGGAGAACCTGAATACGGTAGACGAGGAAATATCTCGCTTTGCCGTGGGCTGGAGCCTTGGACGCATGAATAAGGTCTCGCTTGCCATTTTGCGCCTTGCCGTTGCAGAAATCCTCTATTTTGATGATATTCCAGCCAGTGTCTCCATCAACGAGGCTGTGGAACTGGCCAAGAAATATGCCTCCCAGAAAGACGGCTCCTTTATAAACGGCATTCTAGGGAGCATTGCACGGGAACAGGAGAACAGCTGACCATGGACCTGTTTTTCGCCGCGGATACCAGTAACTATACGACCTCAGCGGCGGTCTATCATCTCGAATCCAACACCGTGTTTCACAGCAAGCGGCTGCTTCCTGTTCGGGAAGGGGAGAAGGGCATTCGCCAGAGTGACGCCGTCTTCCATCACACCCAACAGCTTCCAGAAATGGTCCATTCCGTCATGGAAAAAGCTGCCGCCCAGTTTGAAAACCCTAAATTTGCTGCAGCTGGCGCCTCGGTACAGCCACGCAGACAAAAAGACAGTTATATGCCATGTTTTTTGGTAGGCACTGCAAATGCCGGTAATTATTCCAATTTGAATGGCATTCCGTTCTATGCATTCTCTCACCAGGAGGGCCATGTTGCCGCTGCTCTTTACTCGGCAGACAAGCTTTCCCTAGTTGGTCAGGATTTTCTCGCTTTTCACGTTTCCGGGGGCACAACAGAGTCGCTTTTCGTGCACGCAGGAAAGCATTCTCCTCTGGAAACAGATATCGTGGGAACTTCTACAGACCTAAAGGCAGGCATGGCAATTGACCGCGTCGGATTAATGCTTGGACTGAAATTTCCTGCGGGACCGGAACTCGAAAAGCTGGCACTTCAGTCGGAAAAGGAATTTCAGATTCACCCTTCTGTACGTGGTATGGACTGCAGTTTGTCCGGTGTGGAAAACCAATGCCATGCTCTAATGGACAAAGGAACTCCGCGAGAAGATATTGCGAAATATTGTCTTCGATATATTGAGGCGTCTCTCCGTTCCATGGCAAAGAACCTTATGTCCCAGTATCCTGGACTTCCCATTGTGTTTTCCGGTGGAGTCATGTCCAACAGCCTCATCCGAACAGACTTCACGGAAGAATTTGATGCAGCTTTCGCGAAACCGGAATTTTCCGCAGACAATGCAGCCGGAGTTGCTGTTTTGACTGCGCTAGCATACGACGGCGGATTCTCGCCGGCAGACCCGGTCAAAATCTGCGCCGCCAGGAAGTGATAAAGACCATGATATCTGCAAATCCTCCCATCCTAACCGTTACAGGCATCACGCAATATTTGAAATCCACTATGGATTCCGACCCGCGTCTCCAAAATATCTATGTGACGGGAGAAATATCCAATTTAACTGTCGCCCGTTCCGGGCATATGTATTTCAGCCTGAAAGATTCCGGGGCCACTCTCAATGCGGCCATGTTTCGAAGCTACGCCTCCAGACTGAAGTTCCAGCCTGAGGCGGGAATGAAGGTCATTGTTCGGGGAAGTATCTCTATTTATCCCCAGACCGGAAAATATCAAATCATTGTGACTGATATGCAGCCGGACGGCGTGGGTGCACGGGCAATAGCCCTCGAACAGCTAAAACAGCGGCTCGACAAAGAAGGCTTATTTGACCCGACCCACCGGAAACCACTACCGGAATATCCCCAGAAAATAGGGGTTGTGACCTCTCCGACTGGTGCTGCATTTCAGGATATCAAAAAAGTTCTGCGCCGCCGCTGGCCAGTTGCGGAAATCACATTGAGTCCCACTCTTGTTCAAGGGGAAGATGCCCCATTACAAATCGTCAGTGCTTTACAGAAAATCGACTCCGCTGGAATGGATGTCATCATTCTGGCCAGGGGAGGAGGTTCCATGGAGGATCTCTGGTGCTTCAACGACGAGCGCGTCGCCCGCGCGGTATATTCTTGCCAGACTCCTATTGTAACCGGAGTAGGACATGAAACGGATACCACTCTTGTCGACTTCGTTGCCGATAGGCGGGAACCAACCCCTTCTGCCGCTGCGGAGAGAGTGTCACCTAATATGGATGACGAATATGACCACATTCTCCATAATAGAAACCGAATGCGTTCTCTCATGCAGATGAGAATCAACGAGGGGCGCAAACAGGTGGAATATCTTAAGAACACCAATGTGCTGCAGAGTTTTCCCTCTCTTTTGGCAAATCACCGTCAGCGTCTCGACACCATGGTGGCTGGAATGGACCAAGCGGTCTCCAGCCGAGTAGAGGATGGGAGAAATTCCCTCTCGGTATATGCTGGAAAACTCGTCGCATTCAATCCGCTGAAGGTACTTGCCCGCGGCTACAGTATTGCCACATTGGACAGCGGCTCTATTGTCAAGTCCGTGAAAGATGTAAAGACTGGTGATGGTCTTACGGTAAAGGTCAGTGACGGCACGATCGGATGCCGAATCGCGGATGTGAGAAAAGAGGAAGAATAACATGGAAAAGACCTATGAGAGCGCCATGAAACGGCTCGCCGAAATTGTGGGCAAGCTCGAAAATGAGACCTTAGATCTTCAAGAGTCCCTGAAACTCTATGAGGAGGGGACAAAACTCGCGGAATACTGCAACAAGATTCTCGACGACGCGGAGCAGAAAATCACCAATATCGGTTCGGAGAAAGAAGAACAGGAATGAAATCTTACCGGGATCGCGTCGATAAGGCGCTGGAACAATACTTTGCGCCGGAAAATCCACAGGTCACACGGACCTTGGATGCCATGCGCTACAGCACCATGATAGGCGGAAAACGAATCCGTCCCATTCTGGTTCTGGAGTTCTGCCGCATGTGCGGGGGAGACACAGAGGAGGCCATGCCTTTTGCCTGTGCGCTTGAAATGGTCCATACCTCCTCGCTCATCCATGACGACCTTCCCTGTATGGATAACGACGACTATCGGCGAGGCAAACCGTCGTGTCATAAAAAATACGGCTACAACTATGCCCTCCTTGCGGGCGATGCACTCGAGGCCTATGCCTTTGAGACCGCCGCCTCCGCAAAGACTGACCCAGCCATTACTGTAAAATGTCTTCAGCTTCTCACCCATGCCACTGGCGTAAATGGCATGCTGGGCGGACAGACATTAGACGAGGAGAATGAGACTCTCGAGGGCATGACTTTGGAACGGTTGCGGGACACCGACGCACTAAAAACAGGAGCTCTCATCCGGGTAGCCTGTGAAATGGGATGCGTTGTCGGTCGTGCCACGGAAGAGCAATATAAAGCTGCCGTGGAATATGGTGAGGCCCTGGGCGTTGCATTCCAAATCCAGGACGATATCCTCGACGTCATTGGTGACGAGAAAAAGCTTGGTAAAGCGACGGGCCATGACGCCGAGAGCAATAAAGCGACCTATGTCGGGTTCCTCGGGCTTGAAAAAGCACAGGAAGAGGCAGCCGCATATACTGATAAAGCACTCAAAGCGCTGGATGCCTTTTCTGACAACCAGTATCTGAAGGAACTTACCGAGTCCCTCTTGCATCGAGATCACTGAAGGTTAGTACGAATGGAGAAAAAACTTCTCAATGAAATTCATTCCCCGGACGATGTGAAGAAGCTCTCCCGCCCGGAACTGGACCAGCTCGCCGCGGAAATCCGCGACACGCTGGTGGAGACCACCGCCACAAACGGTGGTCATCTGGCGTCCAATCTTGGCGTTGTAGAGCTCACTATTGCGCTGGAACGGGTCTTTGACTCGCCAAAGGATTCCATTGTATGGGACGTTGGACACCAGTGCTATACGCATAAACTGTTGACGGGCCGGTATGACCAGTTTTCCACACTGCGTCAGGACAGGGGACTTTCCGGGTTTCCGAACCCGAAAGAGAGTGACCATGACGTATTCTCCGCCGGACATAGCGGAACGTCAATCGCCGCCTCTTATGGGTTGTCTGTTGCCAAGACGCTAAAACAGGATCCCAGTTTTACGATTGCTGTCATTGGGGACGGTTCCTTCACCGGAGGGCTGGTCTATGAGGCGCTGAACAATGCTGGCCATTCCAACACCCGGCTCATTGTCATACTCAACGAGAATGACATGTCCATTTCCAAAAATGTCGGAGCAGTGGCCAGATATCTGACAGCATTCCGGACCAATCCGACCTATTACCGTCTCAAGGGCGAAATCAAGGATGTCCTCCATCAGGTGCCAGTCATTGGAGATACCACGGTCAAGGCCATCATCAATGCCAAGAAGAAAGCGAAAAATACGCTCTATTCGAGTAATTTCTTTGAAGATCTGGGATTCACCTATATGGGTCCCATTGACGGACATGACCTGGATGCCCTCTGCAACGCACTGGAAAGTGCTAAAGACGTGGAGGACATCAAAGAGCCGGTTCTTATCCATATCCACACCACAAAAGGGAAAGGATATCTTCCGGCCGAGATGGATCCATCCCGTTTTCATGGAATCTCCAAGTTTGACCCTGCAACCGGTAAATCGCCCAAGGGGCCGGATACCAATTTCTCCAAGGAATTCGGAAAATATCTCTGTACATTTGCAGAGCAGGATAAACGAATCTGCGCCATTACCGCCGCCATGGCCCTCGGTACTGGATTAGACCAGTTCGCCAAGCGCTTTCCAAACCGATTTTTCGACGTGGGAATTGCCGAGGAGTTTGGCGCCACATTTGCCGGAGGGCTCTCCAAGGGCGGAATGATCCCGGTCTTTGCGGTCTATTCCACCTTCCTTCAGCGCTCCTATGATGAGATTGTCCACGATGTCTCCATGCAGGACCTGAAAGTCATTTTCGCCGTGGACCGCGCCGGTTTTGTCGGCGACGACGGCAGAAGCCATCAGGGAATCTTTGACATGGCGTTCCTCCGGACGATTCCGAACAGCGTTATCTACTCTCCATCCACTTATAAAGGACTTTCCCTCTATCTTTACCGCGCCCTCTACGATGAGGGAAAGGTCATTGCTGTCCGCTACCCGAGAGGACAGGAAGGTTACGTCCCCGAAGGGTTTAAGGAACTCTACGATGATTATCAAGTTGTTGGGAACGATAACGCCGATGTCGCCATTGTCACCTTTGGCGGACTGTTTTCTGAGGCCGCCCGGGCGATGGAGCAGCTGGAGAACCAAGGTATCTCTGTCCGCATCATCAAGTTAAATAAGGTTTTCCCCATCAATCCGGATGCCGTCCGGGAGGCGGAAAAAAGCAGCCACATCTTCTTCTTTGAGGAGGGGGTCAAGAGCGGCGGAATCGGGGAGCTCTTTGGTTATGAGCTCCTGCAGGACCACTTTTCCGGAAGTTTCCGCTATATTGCGGTGGATAATACTTTTGTTGACCACGCTCCCATCCCGGTGCTGCGGAAGCGGTATCATCTTGACTGTGGCAGCATGGTAGAAGAAGTACTCAGGAGTGTACAGAACGTTGAAGAATAAAAAGAGACTGGATCTTGCGGTCTATGAGATGGGCCTCACGGAGAGCCGGGAAAAGGCAAAGGCGCTTATTATGGAGGGCTCCATCTACGTCAATGGCCAGCGCTGCATTAAGGCAGGGGAGCAGGTCAAAGATGATGACAAAATTGAGCTCCGGGGGAAAAAGAACCCCTATGTCAGCCGAGGCGGGTATAAGCTTGAAAAGGCCATGAAGGAATTTCCTCTCACCTTGGAGGGGAAGACCTGCATGGATATTGGCGCATCCACCGGTGGTTTTACGGACTGTATGCTGCAAAATGGTGCGAAGAAGGTCTATTCCATTGATGTCGGCTATGGTCAGCTGGCATGGAAATTGGTCACGGATCCCCGGGTCGTCAATATGGAGCGCACCAATTTTCGGTATGTGACAGAGGAACAGGTCCCGGAGCCCATTGATTTTGCCTCTGTAGATGTCTCTTTTATCTCATTGAAGATCATCCTGCCCGTTCTCAGGGAACGCCTTGCACCGGGCGGCCAGGCCGTGTGCCTTATTAAGCCCCAGTTTGAGGCCGGCCGTGAGAAAGTAGGGAAGAAAGGCGTTGTCCGGGACGTAAAAGTCCACACCGAAGTAGTAGAGGACATAACAACGTTTGCTGTGGAACATGGTTTTTCCCTCCTCGGTCTTACTTATTCACCCATAAAAGGGCCGGAGGGAAATATTGAATATCTCATGTATATTGAAAAATCGGAGGAACCGAAGTCTTTTCTGGACTTCCCGGTCTCGGCTCTCACCGAGGCCTCCCATGAGAATCTGGACAAACAGGGAGAAGCAAAGTGAAAATTGCACTGTTACCCAACTTGACAAGAACACTGGCCGAAGAGACCACCATCAATATCTGCGGCTGGCTGCGACGCTTTAACGCGGAGTTCGCCTGCCTGCCCGAGGACTCCGGCCGCATCGGCGAAATTTTTGGCATGCAGGTCAAAGACTTCGAAGAACTTATGGCCTGGTGTGACACAGTAATCACCGTCGGCGGAGATGGCTCCATGCTGCGTGCCGCCAAACGGGTCGTGGACTATGATAAGCCCATCCTCTGCATTAACTCCGGTCATTTGGCGTTTATGGCAGGCCTGGAGCGCAATGAACTTCCGTTGCTCAAGAATCTGATCAATGGCGAATATGAAATTGATAACCGCATGCTTATTGATGCCAGACTTATCCGCAAGGGAAAGGTTATTGCGAAACGGCACTGCATCAATGATGTTGTACTAAGCCGTGGACGTTCCGTAAAGATCTCAGATATTGATATCTACTGTGACGACCGACTTACCAATACCTATCGATCGGATGGTATTATCGTCGCCACTCCGACCGGTTCCTCTGGATATTCCCTCTCCGCCGGGGGGCCTGTTATTAACCCAAGCATTGAGGCCATTGTGGTAACCCCCATTTGTCCCCAGTCACTTTTTGCCCGTTCCATTGTTTTCAGTCCAGATAACAAATTGGAGATTTCAGCTGACCCAAAAGCGAGAAACCATGACCTGGTAGTCTCCTTTGACGGAGAGTCGGTCATTGACTATGAGCCGGATGATATCATCCGCATTACAAAATCGGAGAAATATGCCAGCTTTATCCGCATCAAGAATGAGAATTTCTTTGAGATCCTCAATAAGAAGCTGGCCGGAACGGAGGCGAGAGTCTGATGAGTGTACGCAAAGACCGTCAGAGCATGATCCGGGAGCTCATCCGAAATGATCAAATCTCCACCCAGGACGAGCTTATCCAAAAGCTCCGGGAAAAGGGCTTTGAAGTCACACAGGCCACCGTGTCCCGGGACATTAAAGATTTAAAGCTCATCAAAAAAGTCGGAGAGAGTGGAAAATCCGTCTACTGTCTTAATAATGACGACAGCGACATGGTGAGTTCCCGCTATAACGCCATTCTTGCAGAAGCCCTTGTCAGTTCAGAAGCCGCGGGCCATATCTGTGCGGTCAAGACCCATAGCGGCATGGCCAATGCTGCTGCTGTAGCCATAGAGGCCATGGAATGGGATGGTCTCGTCGGTACGATTGCCGGCGATGACACCGTGTTTGTGCTCTGCCGCGACGAGGCCGGTGCGGCCAAGTTTGCGGAAACGATGTCCGGAATTCTTTCGTAACGGAGGACAGGGTTCATGCTGAGCTTTCTGAAAATTGAGAATATTGCCATCATTGAGTCTGCGGAAATGGAATTTTCCGACGGACTCAATGTTTTGAGCGGTGAAACCGGCGCCGGAAAATCCATCATCATCGACTCCATCAGTTCCGTTCTCGGTGAGAGAACCTCCCGGGATCTGATCCGGACTGGTGCCAGCAAGGCAAAGGTGACCGCTCTATTCTCCAATATTTCCAAGGAAGTCATCGGAACCATGGAAGAACTGGATATGGAGCCGTCGGAAGACGGAAGTCTGCTTATTACGAGAACCCTGCAAGCGGACGGAAGAAATGCCTGTAAAGTCAATGGCTCACCTGTCACAGCCACAATGTTACGGCAGCTTGGAAAGCAGCTCATCAGTATCCACGGACAGCATGACAGTCAGAATCTGCTGAACAGCGAGTACCATTACCGGTATCTCGATATTTTGGGCGATTTAGATTCTGTTTTTAATACCTACAACAAAAAGTATACGGAGTATCTGGCACTGTATCGCGAATTTCGAAACATCCAGAAAAACGCGGAGGAGGCTGCCTCTCGCATTGATTTTCTTCAGTTTGAGATCAAAGAGATTGAGGATGCCGGCATCCAGGTCGGTGAATTTGAGGAGCTGCAGAGAAAACGAGATCTCTACCGCAACTCGGAAAAAGTCATGAATGGGCTGCGGAAAGCCCTTTCCGACCTGAGTGACTCAGAAGAGAGCCGTGGCGCGGTCTCGCTTCTGTTTGATGCCACCGGTGCCATGGAGCCCTCTGCCAAATATCTTCCGGATATGGACAAGACTTTAGGTCAGATTACGGAGGCTGCCTATACCGTGCAGGAGTCTGTAGAAGTCTTGAAGGATGCGCTCTACAACAGCAATTATGACCCGAAGGAACAGGCTGAAGTCGAAGATCGGCTGGCACTTCTCCAGAAACTCCGTTCCAAATATGGCCCCACAGAAGAGGATATCCTGGAATATCTGAAGAAGGAGAAAAAAGAACTCTATCAACTGGAACATCGCCAGGAAACTGGCGCCGAGCTGGAAAAGCAACTGGAGGAGAAAAAAGGTGCTCTGCTCGACTCTGCAAAGGCACTTCATGACGCCAGAGTCAAAACGGCAGAGGAGTTTGAAAACCAGGTGGGGGAGGAACTGCGGTTCCTGAATATGCCGAACGTGGTTATCAAAACCTCATTTACCCACTGTAAACTGAATGCCACCGGTTCAGACATCATTGAATTTTTGATCTCTACAAACCCGGGCGAGGCCCTGAAGCCACTAGCCAAGATTGCATCCGGTGGTGAACTCTCCCGCATTATGCTGGCCATTCAAAATGTGCTCTCCAGCAAAGGAAATGTCCAGACGATGATCTTTGATGAGATTGATACAGGGGTCTCCGGAAGTGAGGCAGAGCGAATCGCCAAAAAACTGCATAGCGTGGCAGAAAAGAACCAGGTTCTCTGCATTACACACAGTGCACAGGTCGCCTCATATGCAGATGCCCACATGAAAATTTCCAAAGAGGTTCAAAACGGGAAGACCTATACCCGTGTGAAAAAGCTGGACCACAAGGGGAGAGTGGAGGAACTTGCCCGCATCATCGGAGGGGAGAATATCACGGATCTGCAGCGGCAGAGTGCCGAGGAAATGCTCACCCATGCGGGGTCTTGACTTATCAAAGACAAAAAGTTATCTTATTATTTACTTTATTGAAAATTAGGACGAAAGGATCAGATCGATGACAGTTTACGACGAACTTGTAGCACGTGGACTCATTGCCCAGGTCACAGACGAAGAGGAGATCAAGGAGCTTATCAACAACGGTAAGGCCACCTTCTATATTGGCTTTGACCCCACGGCAGACAGCCTCCACGTCGGCCATTTCATGGCCCTGTGCCTCATGAAGAGACTTCAGATGGCCGGCAACCGCCCGGTCGTTCTCATCGGAGGCGGCACAGGCTATATCGGCGACCCTTCCGGACGTTCCGATATGCGCACAATGATGACCCCAGAGCAAATTGAGCACAACTGTGCCTGCTTCAAGAAACAGATGGAGCGCTTTATTGAATTTGGTGACGACAAGGCCATCATGGTCAACAACGCCGACTGGCTCCTCAAGCTCAACTACATTGACTTCCTCCGCGAAATCGGCCCGCATTTCTCGGTAAACAATATGCTCCGCGCCGAATGTTATAAACAGCGCATGGAGAAAGGACTCAGCTTCCTGGAGTTCAACTACATGACCATGCAGGCCTATGACTTCTACTATCTCTTCCAGCACTACGGCTGCAACATGGAGTTTGGCGGAGACGACCAGTGGTCTAACATGCTGGCCGGTACCGAGCTAATCCGTAAGAAACTTGGTAAAGATGCTTATGCTATGACCATTACACTGCTTCTCAACTCAGAGGGCAAAAAAATGGGTAAGACCGCATCTGGTGCAGTTTGGCTTGACCCGAACAAGACCTCTCCGTATGAGTTCTATCAGTATTGGAGAAATGTCGACGACGCAGACGTACTCAAATGCATTCGTATGCTCACGTTCCTTCCTCTGGAGCAGATCGACGAAATGGACAACTGGGAGGGCAGCCAGCTCAATGAGGCCAAGGAAATTCTTGCCTTCGAGCTCACCAAGATGGTCCACGGTGAGGAAGAGGCCAAAAAGGCCCAGAATACGGCACATGCCATCTTCTCTGGTGCAGGTGACAGCGAGAACATGCCGCAGACAGAAATCACCGAAGGGGATCTGACTGATGGTTCCGCTGATGTTCTGACTCTTCTTGTGAAAGCCGGACTTGCCAAATCCAAGGGAGAGGGAAGACGGCTCATCAAGCAGGGCGGCGTCTCTGTGGATGGCGACAAGGTAACAGATGCCAATCAGACATTTGCCGCTGAGGCACTGAAGAATGGTATCGTTATTAAGAAAGGCAAGAAAGTCTTCCATAAGATCCTTCTCAAGTAAAGAAAAAGTACATCGCAAATAGGATAGAAAAGGGCTCTGACAGTGCTGTCAGAGCCTTTGCTATATGATGCAAACTGTTGTATAATATTTTGGTTTACTGGGCTATACCAGTTTGCAAGAAATAATTTTATAAATATTCAGATATTTCTGCATATTTTCTTGAATATGCAATAAAATTGTATTATTATACATCTAATATCATTAAAGGCGGGAGTGTCCCATGAAACCGAAAGTATACATCGACGGAAGTTCCGGCACCACGGGTCTGCAGATCTATGAGCGGCTCGGAGAGCGGTCGGATATTGAGCTTCTCACCATATCCCAGGAACTGCATCGCGACGTGGCAGAGAGAAAACGTCTCATGAACGAGGCGGATCTCGTCTTCCTCTGTCTCCCAGACGCAGCGGCTGTGGAGGCAGTAGGACTCATTGAGAACCCGGACACCCGCGTCATCGATGCTTCAACGGCACACCGGACAAATCCGGACTGGGACTATGGGTTCCCGGAACTCTCCTATGAGCACCGTGAGGCCATTGTCAAATCCAAGCGTGTGGCCAACCCAGGATGCCATGCCTCCGGCTTCATCTCTATTGCCTATCCGCTGGTAAAACTTGGAATCATCTCGGCTGACCTACCTCTTACAGCCTGGTCTCTCACCGGTTACTCCGGAGGCGGCAAGAAGATGATCGCCCAGTATGAGGAAGAGGGGAGAGCGGTAGAGTTTGATGCGCCCCGCCAGTATGGTCTGAACGGGAACCACAAACACCTTCCGGAAATGCAAAAGGTATGTGGGCTTACCTTTAAGCCGGTCTTCAACCCCATCGTGGATGACTATTATAAGGGCATGGAAGTTGGAATCCCGCTTCACAAAACCCAAGTAAACGGTTTCTCCGCTGAGCAAATCAAAGATATGCTCTTCGAATATTATCGCAATACCACTTTTGTGGATGTGAACCCCGAAGTTGTAACGGACGGTCTGCTCGCCGCCAATCAGTTTGCGGGTACCAACCGTCTCCAGATTTCCGTCTGTGGAAATGACGACCGCATTACTCTCGTCTCCCAGTTCGACAACCTGGGCAAGGGCGCATCCGGAGCCGCTGTACAGAATATGAACCTTATGCTGCATTTCAACGAGACTGCAGGATTAGAATAAAGGAGTTGCCTCTATGGAAAAGAAAGCATTTGTCACCAAGGAAAAGGTAGAAGAAATTGCCAAAACCTATCCGACCCCGTTCTATCTCTATGATGAAAAGGGAATCCGCGAGAATGTTGCCGCTGTAAAGAAAGCCTTCTCCTGGAACCCTGGCTACCGCGAGTACTTTGCCGTCAAAGCCACTCCGAACCCCGAAATCATCAAGATCCTGAATGAGTACGACTGTGGCACCGACTGTGCCTCTAAAGTGGAGCTCATGTTCAGTAAGGCACTGGATCTGGACGGAGACCACATCATGTTCTCCTCCAATGACACTCCCGCTGAGGAATATACCTATGCCAAGGAGATTGGCGCCATCATCAACCTGGATGATATTACCCATATCGACTTCTGCGAAAAGGCATGCGGCGGTGAACTGCCGGAGACCATGAGTTGCCGTTTCAATCCCGGCGGAGTCTTCCAGATGTCCAACGGTATCATGGATAACCCCGGAGACGCCAAATACGGAATGTCCGAGGGCCAAATGAAATCCGCTTTCAAGACCCTCATGGAGAAGGGCGTCAAGCACTTTGGCATCCATGCATTCCTTGCCAGCAATACCGTCACCAATGAGTACTATCCGAAACTCGCCAGACAGCTCTTCGAGCTGGCCGTCCGTCTTCATAAGGAGACCGGAGCAGATATCCGCTTCATCAACCTCTCCGGCGGCGTCGGCGTAGCCTATCAGCCGTCCCAGACCCCGAATGACATTGCCGTTATCGGTGAAGGTGTCCATGAGGCTTATGATGACGTCCTGGTTCCCAACGGTATGGGCGATGTAGCAATCTACACCGAAATGGGCCGCTTCATGCTCGCACCCTACGGTGCCCTTGTCACGAAGGCCATTCATGAGAAGCACATCTATAAAGAGTATATCGGCGTAGATGCCTGCGCCGTTAACCTTATGCGTCCTGCTATTTATGGCGCTTATCATCATATTACCGTTCTCGGTAAAGAGGATGCTCCTTGTGACCACACCTATGATGTCACCGGCTCCCTCTGCGAAAACAGCGACAAGTTCGCCGTTGACCGTGCACTTCCGAAAATTGACATGGGTGACTATCTCTTCATCCATGACGCCGGCGCCCATGGTTACTCCATGGGTTACAACTACAACGGCAAGCTCAAATGCGCTGAGCTCCTTCTTAAGGAGGACGGAAGCGTCGACATGATCCGTCGCGCTGAGACCCCGAAAGATTACTTTGCTACATTCCAGGGAACGGACTTCTATAAAAAATTAGACCTGTAAAATAGGGAGAAGATCATTATCATGAAACATATCAGCGGCGGCGTCTGTGCCGCAGAGGGATTCACTGCATTTGGCATGCACGCAGGAATCAAACCGACCTCCATGCCGGACCGGAATGACTTGGCACTCATTTACTCCGATGTGCCCTGTCATTCCGCCGGAGTCTTTACGACAAACCGCGTCAAGGCGGATCCCGTCATGCTGGATATTGAACAGCTGAAAGACGGCCAGGCTCAGGCAATTATTGCAAACAGCTTCATCGCCAATGCCTGTGCCCCGGAAGGACAGGAGACAGCCAAACGCGAGACCGTTGCGCTCGCCAATGCACTGCCGGTCCGTCAGGAAGATGTCATCGTCTCCTCAACGGGCGTCATCGGTATGAGGCTGAATGTAGAGGCTATTGAGAAAGCCATCCCTACGCTGGTAGCCGGTCTCTCCAAAGATGGTTCCGACGCTGCTGCCCGTGCCATTATGACAACGGACACGGTTAAAAAGGAAATCTCCGTGGAGTTCCCGGTGGGAGGAAAAACCGCCCATATCGGTGGAATTACCAAGGGCTCCGGCATGATCCACCCGCACATGGGAACCATGCTCTGCTACTTGACGACAGACGCCGCTGTCAGCACCGAAATGCTGAAGAAAGCACTGAAGGAGACGGTACGAAAGACCTTCAATCGCATAAGCATTGACGGGGACATGTCGACCAATGATTCCTGCGTCATTCTGGCAAACGGCAAAGCCGGAAACGAGGAGATTACAGCTGAAGGGGAAGACTATGACTCTCTTCTGACCGCCATGCTAGAAATCTGCACCTATCTTGCCCGCCTCATGGCTTCGGACGGTGAGGGAGCGTCTCATCTCATCACTTGCCGTGTCCACAACGCAGACAGCGAAGATAAGGCTGAGGTCATTTCCAAGAGCGTCATCAACTCTTCACTGACGAAGGCAGCCATCTTCGGCGCCGATGCCAACTGGGGTCGTGTGCTGTGCGCCGCTGGTTACTCCGGTGCTGACTTTGACCCCTCCAAGACAGACATCACATTCTCCTCAAAATCCGGAGACCTTCCGGTCTGCAAGAACGGAAGAGGTCTGGACTTCGATGAGGATTTTGCCTCGAAAGTCCTGGCGGAAGAGGAGATCATCATTAATATTGATCTAAACGAAGAGGGGAACGAAGAGGCCATCTGCTGGGGCTGTGACCTTACCTATGATTACGTGAAAATCAACGGCGACTACCGAACTTGAGGAGGAACGCGAAAATGGATCTTTCACTGCAGGATCGGGCTTCCACCCTCATTGAGGCCCTTCCGTATATCCAGAAATACTATGGCAAGACCATTGTGGTAAAGTATGGCGGAAATGCCATGGTCTCCGACGAGCTCGTGGAGGCTGTGACCTCGGATATCGTCATGCTGTCGCTGGTCGGTGTCCGCGTCATTGTTGTTCACGGTGGCGGACCTGCCATCAACAAAATGACCGAAGCACTCGGTATCAAGACGAAAAAAATCAATGGTCTTCGCTACACGGATCAGGCCACCATGGATGTGGTACAGGCCGTTCTCTGCGGACAGGTCAATAAGAATATTGTCAATATGATCAACACCCGCGGTGCCCATGCCATTGGGATCTGCGGTATGGATGACCATCTTATTCAGGCAAAAAAGCTGGATAAGGGGGATGGTATTGACTATGGCCTTGTCGGAGAGATTACGGCCATTGACCCCACCATCATCGGAACAACACTTATGTCCGACGTCATTCCGGTTATTTCGACCGTAGCTGAGGGCATTGATGGAAATAAATGCTATAACATTAACGCGGATACTGCTGCGGCAAAAATTGCCGCCTCTGTTCACGCAGAAAAGCTTATTCTCATGACCGATGTCCGTGGAGTACTTAGGAATCCGAAAGATGAGAACACGCTCATCCGCCAAATTCTTCCCAGTGAAATTCCATATCTCCGCCAGGACGGTATCCTCTCTGGCGGAATGATCCCAAAGGTCGAGTGCTGCGCCGATGCTCTGGAGCACGGCGTAAAGAGAACCCATATTCTTGACGGCCGTATTCCGCACGCCATTCTTATTGAGATGCTGACCCATCGCGGCATTGGAACCATGATCTGGAAAGGGGAGAACAATAACAAATGACTTCCGAAGAACTGAAAAACATGGATGACACCTATGTCATGCATACCTATAACCGTTTTCCAATTACCATCGACCACGGCGAGGGCGCCCGAGTCTATGACCTCGAGGGAAACGAGTACATTGACTTCACCAGTGGAATCGGCGTAAATTGCCTGGGATATGGCAATGCCGGCTGGGCAGAGGCCATTTATGAGCAGGCCAAAAAGCTCGGTCATATGTCGAATCTTTATTACACAGAGCCTTGTGCACAGCTTGCTAAGACTCTCTGCGAGCGTACTGGAATGTCAAAGGTCTTCTTCGGCAACTCCGGCGCAGAAGCCAATGAGGGACTCATCAAGCTCGCCAGAAAATACAGCTATGATAAATACGGCGAAGGACGTTCCACGGTCATCACTCTGAAAGACTCCTTCCACGGTCGTACTATTACGACCCTGAACGCCACCGGCCAGGATGTCTTCCACAACTACTTCTTCCCGTTCACCGAGGGCTTCCGTTATGCAGAGGCCGGCAACATGGACGATCTGAAGAATGTCATGGGTGACGACGTATGCGCCGTTATGATAGAGCTTATTCAGGGCGAGGGCGGTGTCCGTCCGCTAGACGAGGAGTATGTCAAGCAGGTTCGCGAATTCTGCACCGAGAATGACGTTCTCATGCTTGTCGATGAGGTCCAGACTGGTGTAGGACGTACCGGTAAGCTCTTCGCATTCCAGAGCTATGGCATCATGCCGGACGCCGCTTCTTTCGCTAAGGGCATTGCCGGTGGTCTTCCCATGGGCGGTGTTATGGCCTCCGAGAAAGTCCAGGATGTCCTCGGATCCGGAACCCATGCCTCCACATTTGGCGGCAACCCCGTCGTAGCATCTGCTGCAAACTACGTTCTCTCCGTCATGGATGACAAGTTCCTGGAAGACGTTGAGGCAAAAGGCAAGTATATCATGAGCCAGATCGTTGGTAACGTATCTCCCTTTGTCAGCGCTGTCCGCGGCAAAGGCCTCATGATTGGAATTGAGCTTGCAGGTCTCAAGAACGGCGACGTGGCCAAGTCCCTCATGGATCGCGGCCTTCTCACTCTGACAGCCGGCGGAAATGTCCTCCGTCTGCTGCCGCCGCTCACCATTCTCCCGCAGGAAATTGATGCGGGTCTCCATGTACTTCTTGGACTCATCGGGGAATAATCAGCCTTTTGTTCTATTGATAACCACCCGTGGATAGGCTATACTTTAGAAAAATATATCCTAGCAACAGGAGGCGGATTCACTATGGAAATCAAAGCAAATGCTCCCGGAAAAATCGAAGACATCCATGTCTCTGTTGGAGATTCCATTACTAAGGATAAACCAATAGTTACTCTTGAATCCATGAAAGTTGAACAGACAATCAATGCTCCAATTAGTGGCGTCATCAAAGAAATCAATGTCTCTGTTGGTGACTTCGTGGAAAAAGATCAGCTCCTCATTGTTATGGAATAAAATTTTTCTAAGCAGAAAAGCTCCTCTGCCATATCTGGCAGGGGAGTTTTTTTAGAAAAATTTATTCTATTTTCCCGGACTCTTCCATATTTGCATTATAAAGTGTCACATGTTTCGGGACGCCATTTGCATAATGAGGGTAGCAGTAGCCGTCAATGAGGGGACGGGCGTACTCCAGAAATTCGTCGGTGACATTGACACCATCCGGCGTAATCCAGGTGAGGGGAAGACGCTTCTCCTCATTGGCGATACCGTGAATGTCCGCTGCTTTATAGTTTGCGATGTACGGCTCTCTCTGCTCCACATTGATGGTGATCATGCGGCCGGTCTCACCATTCTCTGCGGCCCGAACGGCCTCAAAACCAACATTAAAGGCCTCATCAATGTCCGTGCCGGATGCCAGATGGGAGGCACAGCGCTGGAGAATGGAGAACTCAATAGTGCGGTTTTTCAGACCAAGCCCGTTTTTGATCATGTCACCGAGAACCCGTCCAGCACCGGAGAGCTGACTGTGACCAAAGGCATCAAGACCAGCGGAATCCTCGCTGAGTAGAGCACCGCCTTTTCCGTGGATGCCCTCGGAAGCACAGATGACTATGGATTTCTTCTTTCCTGCAAGGGCATCTACCCGTGACAGGAAGTCATCCTTGTCAAAATCAAGCTCTGGGAAATAGATGAGATCCGGCCCAACGCAGTCCTTAGCACGGGAGAGGGCGGAGGCAGCTGTCAGCCATCCTGCATTCCGGCCCATGATTTCCACAATGGAGATCTTTGGGCTTTTGCTTCCGCCAAAGCTCTCTGTATCTCGGATAATCTCCTTTGTCATGGTAGCAATGAACTTAGCAGCAGAACCATAGCCTGGGGTGTGGTCTGTGACAGGTAAATCATTATCTATTGTTTTGGGAATTCCAATAAAACGCTGGGGTTTTCCATGAGACGCAGCATAGTCACTCAAGCTCTGAATGGTGTCCATGGAGTCATTTCCACCGATGTAGAGTAGGGCGGTAATATCTTTTTCCTCCATACGTTGGAAGATGGTCTCATATATTTCCTCATTTCCCTCACAGGGTGGAAGTTTATAGCGACACGTTCCAAGAAAGCTTGCAGGGGTACGGCGAAGAACGGAGAGACCCTCATAGTTCGGAAATGCATCCTTTAGGTCGATGATGTCTCCTTTCATGAAGCCCTCAATACCGTTTCGCATTCCATAGATTTTAGGGACGTTGAAGTAGAGGCCTCCCTTGATGACACCGGTGAGACTGGAGTTGATGGCGGCGGTGGGACCACCGGACTGTCCAACTACGATATTTCCCATAGCGTTTCTCCTTTATAAAAATAAATAATAATTATTTTCAATTATTTTACCCAAACCCCTTGATTTTGCGTAACAGACCGTTATAATAAGAATCGTAAATGATAACAGTTCTCAAAATCATTTATGGAATGATTCCCATTCAGGAAGGAGAAGATCACATGGCTCGAAGAAGTATGCAGCGTGAGGCGGTCTACGCCAATCTGTGTTCCCGAACCGATCATCCCACGGCAGAAGAGGTCTATGCATCTTTGAAACCCAAGATGCCCAGTATCAGTCTTGCCACTGTCTACCGGAATCTTCACACACTGACTGAACAGGGAAAAATTCAGACCATTTCCATTGACAAGTCTGACCACTTTGATGCCAAGGTAGAGCAGCATTATCATCTCTATTGTAACACCTGCGGCAGACTTTATGACCTGGATTTCCCGCTTATCCAGGGTATAGACGATGAGGCAAGAGAATATAAAGATGGCAAGATCAATGCATATTCTCTCGTTTTTTACGGAACTTGTCCCCATTGTCTGAAGAAATAACCTATAATAATATTATCATCTATACCATTGGAGGTAATCAACATGAAAAAATTTGTATGTACTGTATGCGGTTATGTCTATGAGGGCGAGTCTCTTCCTGCTGACTTCAAATGTCCGGTATGCGGAGCTCCCGCTTCTAAGTTCAAAGAGCAGGTCGTAGATGACAACTGGGCTTCCGAGCATGTTATCGGAATTGCCAGTGATGTCCCGGAGGACATCAAGGCTGATCTCCGCGCCAACTTCGAGGGTGAGTGCTCTGAGGTAGGCATGTATCTTGCCATGTCCCGCGCCGCTTTCCGTGAGGGCTATGCTGAGGTAGGTCTCTACTATGAGAAGGCAGCTTATGAAGAGGCTAACCACGCTGCACGTTTCGCTGAGCTCCTCGGTGAGGTCGTTTCTCCGTCCACGAAGGAAAACCTCAAAGTCCGCGTAGAAGCTGAGTATGGCGCTACTGAGGGCAAAACTGACCTTGCTAAGCGCGCTAAGGCCGCTAATCTTGACGCCATCCACGACACCGTCCACGAGATGGCTCGTGACGAGGCCCGCCACGGCAAAGCTTTCAAGGGCCTTCTTGAGAGATATTTTGGCGAATAAGCATACAAAATTCAAATTTACCAGAATAGATACGGCACCGGTTTCCGGTGCCGTAATTTTTTCCCTAGTTGTCCTAATTTTACTATCAAGATATCCCAGTTACATTATTATATAAGGGGTGATATGGCATGCTTAGCGAAAAAGAGTGGATGAAAATAAACCGAATACTTCTGGAACTCTACTCAATTAATGACCTGGAGGAACTAGCTTATAAAATGATGCGGGTCTTCCGAATGCTGATCCCCTTTTCTCAAGGTTACTTCTGCCTTCTAGATACAGAACAGCAGGTGGATCGGGAACATTCCTATTTCTGGGGAATGGGAGAGGAGACGAAACAGAGATATTTAGATGAGTTCTATGATAAGGATTATCTGAAATTTCTCTATGAAATCTCCGTGGATACAACTGTGTATCGTGATACAGATATCTTGGAAGAAAACATCAGGAAATCCACGGAATTTTTCAAGAAATTCTTGAAACCAGAGGGCATTCCCTATGGCTGTGGCATTCTGCTGATTCGGAATCAGCGTGTTCTTGGAATCCTAAACTTGTTTCGAAATAACGAAAATGGGGATTTCACCGATAAGGAGATGTTTATCCTCGATGTATTAAAAAATCATCTTGAAAACATGGTACATAATACAGTCTACCACTCTAGGCAGGGGATGGCGGCAAAACAATATCTTGAACAGGCCGCCGAGAACTATGATTTGACCCCTCGGGAACTCGAAATATTGGAACTGATTGGAGAGGGACTCTCGAATCAGGAAATTTGTGACAAACTTGTCATTAGTACATCTACAGTTAAAAAACATATCTATAATCTATTTCAAAAGACAAATGTAAGCAGCCGAACACAGCTGCTAAACCGGATATATAAATTCTGATCCTTCTTCGAATGACCGACTCTGCTTGACCAGAGCCGGTCATTTTTTCGCAAAAAAGAAGGGAGTAATAGAACTTATGGATACCCTTTTCTCAAAAATATCGCCGTTTTGGACAATTGAGGAAGTCTAACCGAAATGGAATAATAGTGACAACAGATTTAGACACGGCAAGGATGTCGATGGGGCAATGAAGTCCCGTCCGTCCTTGCCGTTTTTCTTTCAGAGGAGGAATCTTTATGCAGAAAAAATTTGAAAAGTATTTCCGTCCCGGAGAAAAATGGTCCGGTACCATCGGAAAAGGGAAGTACATCCATTTTAAGGCACTGGGAGACAACGCCAATGTATCCATTCTCATGTACAACATGAGAGATACTTCTGAACGCTATAACATGCCGGATACACTGAAAGGACAGTTCACAGCTCATCTCACCAAAGGAAACGTTCTCTATAGTGATAATGGACGCGTATTTGCCAGCATTGTCCAGGACAGTCTTGGCTGGCATGACAGCATATCCGGATATACCTCAAGAGAACTGACCGACGAGAAGTACGGAAAAACAAATTATCAGCATCAGGGAAATGACTATTACCGCTGCGGCGAGGAGAATTTCAAAGTTGAGCTGGTTCGCAATAACATGGACACACGGGATCTCGTACCCTGTGTCAACCTCTTCTCCAAAGTCTATGTCGAGGAAGATGGCAGTATGCATTACGATACAGAGCACTGTAAAGAGGGAGCTACTGTTACACTTCGTACAGAGATGGACGTAATCATCATTATCTCAAACACACCCAACCCGCTCGACCCTTCGACCGATTACCCGTCCGTACCGGTCACCATGGAAGTCTATGACGCACCACCGGTTGATCTTACCGATTACTGTGTCAATTTCCGCGAAGAAAATTACCGCGCATTTGAAAATACGTGGGATTACAACAATCTGCTTGGTTAATGGAGGATATCAAATATGTACGGACTCATTGAAAAAGAAAGCAAACTCAAAATAGAAGATGCCGTATACAGCGAGGTCCTGGAGGCCGGTTATGGCTGGATGCATCCATTGAAAAAAGGCCAGTCTTTCCGAATCACCGATATGGAAGGCAATCAGGCTGTAGATACTACATTTTATGATGCGGCTAACATTGAAAACCATTATAGTGCCGTTCAGACGATTGTCGCTCAGAAAAACATCTATCTGACCACTGGTTCCATCCTTCGTGCAGAAGACGGAAAAGCGCTTCTTGAAATTACTGCTGATAAGACCGGCCGGCATGACACTCTTGGAGGCTGCTGCTCTTCTCAGAGCAACACCGTCCGTTATGCCAGAGAAAAGCGCTATATGCATAACTGCCGGGACAGCTTCATGCTCCAGATGGCGAATCATACCGATTCTGGTATTCAAAAAAGAGATCTTGCTCCAAATATCAACTTCTTTATGAATGTCCCGGTTACAAAAGAGGGCGGTCTTAAGTTTGATGACGGTGTCTCCGCACCGGGCAATTATGTCGAGATGAAGGCTCTGGAGGATGTCATCATCCTAATCAGCAACTGTCCGCAGCTCAACAACCCTTGCAACGCCTATAATCCAACTCCGGTCCGTCTCTCCATCTGGGACGACTAAAACAATATCCTATTGACTGCAATGGGGCAGCTGATAGATCTTACTTTGGAGGAATCGACAATGTTTACAAAAGTATTGATCGCCAACCGCGGAGCCATTGCAGTCCGCATTGAGCGAACACTGAAAAAGATGGGAATCAAGAGTGTAGCCGTCTATGCTGAGGCGGACCAGGACAGCCTGCATGTTACAAATGCCGATGAAGCTGTCTGCCTAGGAGACGGTCCCGCAAAAGATACCTATCTCGATATCAATAAAGTTGTGGAAGCAGCGGTAGCCACTGGTGCTCAGGCAGTACACCCGGGATACGGTTTCCTAAGTGAGAATACGGATTTCGCCGCTGCCTGTGAGGAAAAAGGCATCCGTTTCATCGGACCAACTTCGGAGCAAATCAAGGTCTTCGGTCTGAAACACTCTGCAAGAGCCCTTGCCGAAAGTGCCGATGTTCCGCTCCTTCCCGGAACCGGACTTCTGGAAAGCCTGAATGAAGCTGTGGAAAAAGCAGCTGAAATTGGATATCCGGTCATGATCAAGAGCACCGCTGGAGGTGGCGGTATTGGCATACGAATCTGCAATAATGAAGAAGAACTGCGTCACGACTATGACGAGGTTCGTCATCTTGCCCAGGCCAACTTCAATGACTCTGAAGTCTTTCTGGAAAAATATGTGCCAAAAGCACGTCATGTAGAGGTCCAAATTTTTGGAAATGAAGAGGGAGAGGTGGCAATTCTCGGAGAACGTGACTGCTCTGTCCAGCGCCGCAATCAGAAAGTTGTCGAAGAATCTCCTGCTCCGAATCTCCCGGAACATGTCCGAAAGGATATGCATGCCGCAGCAAAGCGTCTGGCAAAAGCAGCTTCCTATCGAAATGCAGGAACCGTCGAGTTTCTCTACAACGAAGAGTCGGAGGGGTTCTATTTTCTCGAGGTGAATACCCGGCTTCAAGTTGAGCACGGCATTACGGAAGAGGTCATGGGAGTCGATTTGGTAGAGTGGATGGTCAAAGAGGCCGCTGGAGAACTCCACGGCATTGAGGACCTTCCGCTGAAAGCAAAGGGACATGCCATGGAGGTCCGAGTCTATGCTGAGGACTGCGTCAACAATTTCCGTCCAGGCGGAGGAAAGATTGATGAGGTCAAATTTTCTGATAAGGCAAGAATTGAGACCTGGATCCGGGACAATATCGAGGTCACCGCACTCTATGACCCCATGCTTGCGAAACTCATCGTCTATGGCAAGGACCGCAATGAGGCTCTCCATAAGATGTGGGACGTACTGGATGAATCTGTCCTCTACGGTGTCACAAATAATATGGAATATCTTCAGGCTTTTCTGCATACGGAGGACTATATCCAAGCCAGACTCTATACCAAGATGCTGGACGGGTTCGCCCCAGAGGAAAAGGCACTTGAGGTTCTCGACGGCGGAGTTCAGACCACAGTACAGGATTATCCCGGAATCATCGGATACTGGACCGTTGGTGTCCCGCCGTGCGGTCCTATGGACAACTACAGCTTCCGAATTGGAAACCTGCTCTTAGGCAACGATGAGGGGGCAGCTGGTCTGGAGATGACACTCCGCGGAGGATCCTACCGTTTCCGTACCGCAGTAAGTTTTGTCCTTACGGGAGCCGATATGGAAGCGACTTTGGACAAGAAGCCGGTCCCGCGCTATAAGGTCATCCATGCAGAACCGATGCAGGTATTAAAGCTCAAATCCTGCAAAGAGGGTATGCGTGCCTATCTTCTGGTTGCCGGCGGAATACAGGTCTCTAAGAGGATGGGTTCTTCCTCCACGTTTAAAGACGGTAAATTCGGCGGCCATAATGGTCGAGCACTGCGAACGGGCGATGTACTCCATCTGACAAATAGCTGTTTAATAAAAAGAGAAGCATACTTCCCGAAGGAGTTTCAGCCTGAGATAAAAAACACCTGGACTCTGGGCGTTATTCCCGGACCTCAGCCGACAGAGGAATTCATGACCTCTGAGTTTCTGAAAACCTTGACGACCTCCACCTATTCCGTCAACTTCAATAGTGCCCGTACCGGCGTCCGCCTCAATGGACCAGGTCCAGTATGGACCCGGGAAGATGGCGGGGAAGCAGGTCTCCATCCCTCCAATATCCATGATAATCCCTATGCAATCGGAACAATGGACATGACCGGTGATCAGCCGATTCTTTTAGGCCCGGACGGCCCCAGCCTTGGCGGTTTCGTTTGCCCAGTTACCCTGGCTAAAGAAGAACTCTGGAAACTCGGTCAGCTCCACCCGGGCGATGAAGTGAATTTCCAGCTTCTGACTCTCGAGCAGGCCAAAGAACTGCGCAAGAAACAGAGACAAAATCTTAACTTCGATTTCTGCAGTCTTGCCCTTCCTGAGCCGGTCAATCTGACGCCGGAGTATGCAGTCGTAGCCAGAGGAACAGCGGACGGAACAGACTATTTAATCCGACTCGATGGAGAGGAGAATATTCTGATTGAGTTCGGAGCCATGGAGCTCAACATCGAACTCCGCTTCCGGGCACAGATTCTCATGAACGCACTGAAAAAAACTGATCTCCCGATCATCGATATGACCCCGGGTATCCGATCACTCCAAGTTCACTTCCGTGTGGAGGAGATGGAGCCAATGGAGATGGTCAAACAGGTCGAAGAGGTGAATCGAGGACTCGGTGCTCTGGATGATATCACGATTCCTTCAAGAATCATCAAGCTTCCGCTTTCCTGGGATGATCCACAGACCCAACTCGCGGCAAAAAGGTATCAACAGACCGTATGGCATGAAGCGCCTTGGTGCCCAAGCAATCCAGAATTTATTCGTCGAATCAATGGTCTGGACAGCATCGAGGATGTCAAGCGAATCGTATTTGACGCCAAATATCTTGTCCTCGGACTTGGCGACGTCTATCTTGGTGCCCCGGTGGCAACTCCTATGGATCCGCGTCACCGTATGGTCACAACAAAATATAATCCGGCCCGACCCTGGACACCGGAAAATGCCGTCGGAATCGGAGGTGCCTATCTCTGTGTCTACGGCATGGAGGGACCTGGCGGCTATCAGTTCGTCGGTCGTACCATCCAGATGTGGAACTCTCTTCGTACAACAGAGTATTTCCAGAAGGGTAAGCCATGGCTCCTGAATTTCTTTGATCAGCTCCAGTTCTATCCCTGTTCTCCGGAGGAAATTCTGGAATACCGCAAAAAATTCCTGCGGGGTGAATTTCCAATCGAGATTGAGGAGACCACTTTCCATTTGAAGGAATACAAAGAGTATCTGAACAGTATTGCGGACAGCAGTGCAAAGTTCAAAGCACATCAGGAAGCAGCATTTGAGGCGGAACGTCAGAGATGGCATGAGCAGGGACTAGACCATTTCGAGTCCGATGCCGAGCCGGAAATCCCTGCGGAAGATCAGACTATTCCAGATGGCTGCGAAGGGGTCAATGCCCAAGTTCCCGGAAGTGTTTGGAAAATGCTTGTAAAAGAGGGAGATCATGTCGAAGAGGACCAGGAAATTGCCGTTCTTGAGAGTATGAAAATGGAATTCCCGATCAAGTCAGAAGTTTCTGGCAAAGTGGAAAAAGTATATGTCAATGAGGGAGAGCAGGTCCAGGCCGGACAGCTGCTCGCTGCCATCCGGGAATGAGGTGCTGAAAATGGATATCCCCAAGACTCTCACTATTAAAAATGTAAAAAAAGCCTACAAGGAAGGGCTCACACCGGAGGAGCTGATTCAGGAAATCATTCATCGGACAGAGATATACGGCGACAATCCCATCTTTATCTGGAAACCTTCTATGGATTGGATCCGCACTTATATCGATTCACTTCCCGAGGATGACGGCGCTCTTCCGCTCTGGGGCATACCGTTTGCAATAAAAGATAATATCGACTTAGCCGGTGTTCCAACAACGGCGGCTTGTCCAGCATACCGCTATATCCCAAAGAAAAGCGCTGCGGTCGTGGAAAAGCTCATCCGGGCTGGCGCAATTCCCATTGGAAAGACGAATCTGGATCAGTTTGCAACCGGTCTTGTCGGTACTCGTTCTCCATACGGTGAAGTCCATAATGCCTGGCAGCCGGAAATGATCAGCGGTGGTTCCAGTTCCGGTTCTGCTGTATCTGTGGCACTGGGATTATCGGCTTTTGCTCTGGGCACAGATACCGCAGGTTCAGGCCGTGTTCCGGCTATGCTGAATTCTCTGGTGGGATGGAAACCTGCCGTCGGAGCATGGTCCAGTTCCGGCGTCGTACCAGCCTGTGAAAGCCTGGACTGCGTAACTGTATTTGCCCACAGTCTGGACGAAGCGGAACAAGTTGACTCCATCGCGCGGGGATATGACCCCGAGTGCAAATGGTCCCGTGAAATCGGCTGGGGGGAGAAGTCGCTGCCGAAAAAGATTCTCATCCCGTCCTCTGAGCCACGCTTCTACGGTGACCATGAAGAACTTTACCGTCAAAAGTGGAACAATTGTATTGCACGGATAAAGAAACTTCCGATCTCTGTGGAGACTGTCGATACAGAACTTTTTGAAAAAGCGGCGCTCATCCTCTATGAAGGTGCATATGTGGCAGAGCGATGGGAGGCACTAGGAGATTTTGTCGAGTCCCATCCCGGCAAAACATTCCCCGTCACAGAGACGATTCTCCGTTCCGGCGACAAACTGGAAAACACTGCAGCCCAGCTATTCCGTGATCTCCATTCACTGCAGGAGTATCGGCATGAGGCCTCCTATATCCTGCACGATGCAGTTCTCGTCCTTCCTACCGCTGGCGGTTCGTTCACACGGGAGGAAGTCCGTAAAGATCCAATCCAAACGAACAGTCTCATGGGACTTTACACGAACCATTGTAATCTTCTCGATCTGTCGGCCATCGCTTTACCGGAGAACAGCAGGGATCATTTGTATCCATTCGGAATCACAATGTTTAGTCTCTCTGATTCCACCGGACGCCTCAGCCAGACCGCACATGCCTTTCTTTCTCAGGAGTAATCAGAATGAATTTTTCAAAAGTAGAAATCATTACTGGAACTGCAAAACTTCAGGGACTCATAGAGCGGCTTAGTAAGCCTGGTGTCATTGCCCAGCTCAACAAGATTGGAGTGAGTGGTCTTACGGTCTACAATGTTCTTGGCTGCGGTATAGAAAAGGGCGCTATGGAGTATCAGATTCATGAAAATGAGCTCATTCAGCTGCGTCCAAAGAGCGAAATCATGATGGTCGTGGAAACCCAAATGGTGAATGCCCTTCTGGATATCGTAAAAGATGAACTGTATACGGGCCATATTGGAGATGGAAAGATTTTTGTCTCTCCTGTGGACAATATTGTTCGGATCCGGACTGGAGAAGAGGGTGGCGAGGCACTTCAGCCCTCTGCTCTGGATTAAAAGGGAGTAGATTATGCAGAAAAAACTCTCCCTGTTCAGTGCGGTCTCCACCGGCGTCGGGATGATTATTGCCACCAGTTGCTTTATCTCTCTGGCGAGTGGTGCCAGTGCCGTGGGAGTCCCCTTTATTTTCGCAATCATATTAACCTGTCTCATCAACATGACAGCAGCTGGTTCCATTGCGGAGCTCAATGCCATCATGCCGAACCTGACCGGTGGACTTGCCCAATATCTTCTGGCAGGGGTCGGCCCTCTGGTCACCATTGTTACGATGGTGGGTGGATATATTATCAGTAATATTTTTGCTGCTCCGGCAGAGGGCGCTATGTTTGCCAACGTCATGTGTGAATTTATTCCACTGCATATTCCTCCCGAAGTATATAGTGTCTTACTTACCATCATCTTGGTCATCATCAATATTCGCGGAGTAAACATGTCCACTGCGCTGCAGGAAATCGTAGCGACATTCTGTATGGTCTCTTTGTTTGTTCTCGGCATAATCGGTGCCGTAAAGGGGGGAACTGGGGCAGTTGTTCATCAACCGCATGTGCTCTCTGCAAAGTGGTCCGATGTGCTTCCTCTCACAGCGACCGCTTTCTGGCTGTTCATAGGTTCCGAATTCATTGTTCCGCTGGGAAAAGACATGGGAAAGCCCAAAAAGAATGTGCCCCTGAGTATGTTTCTGAGCCTTGCCATAATGTGTGTTATCCAGGTTCTCATGGTCATTGGTTTTGCCAACTATACACCATGGAACACGCTGGCTGCTTCAAACTCCCCGCACACGCTGTATGCTTCAAATATGCTTGGTACAGTGGGACATTACTGGATGATTCCTGTAGCCATCTTTGCTGCCGTAAGTACACAGAATGCCATTATCGGATGTGTTTCGGAAGTTTGCTGTGGCATGGCAAAAATAGGGCTGCTTCCGGCAATTTTCCAGAAGAAAAACAAACACGGTGCCCCTTATGTTGTCATCCTGATGATGGGAGGATTCACTATCCTAATTGAAGCCACAGGAATCTCCTCCAACAACGCTGTCCAGTTTCTTATCCTGACATCCTCGCTGTTTTGGATGCTAACATATGTCGTCGATCATATCGATGTCATGATAATGCGCCATAAGATGAAGAATGTCCCACGATCATTTCGCAATCCTCTTTATCCGCTCTTCCAAATTTTTGGAATCGTCGGTACGATATACATGATGATCCACATTTCCACCGATCCGCAGGAAAAATTCCGTATCTATATGCTGTTCCTGGCAAGTACAGTTCTTCTGATTATCTATGCATTCTTCTGGACAAGATCCCGTCTGAAGATTCCGCTTCTGAAGGGAGTCGGTGTCCGAAAAGTCATGGCAATGGAGAACCCTATGTACTATTATGTCCGCAAGAGAGAAAAGAAGGAGATGCAAAAAAAATGAAGGATAAAAATACGCGGCGTATTGCAATGACCGGTATCATGGCCGCATTGATATGCATCATTGCGCCACTTTCTATACCGCTTTCAGGCGGCGTTCCAATATCCCTCGGCACCTTTATCATCATGCTTTCTGCGGTTGTCCTCGGACCGTGGATGGGAACGGAAGCAACGGTCGTCTATATCCTGGTGGGTATGGTTGGCCTTCCGGTATTTTCCGGTTATCAGGCCGGTCTTTCTGTTCTTGCCGGTCCTACGGGAGGTTTTATCGTTGGATATATCCCTCTAGCTCTATTTACCGGTGTTTTTTACCGTTTCCTCTCAAAACCCAGAAAAGCTTTTCTAAAGTATTTATTTCTGACCCTTGGAATGGTTCTTGGCACAGCCTGCTGCTACGCACTTGGAACCATCTGGTTCGTTTTCGCCATGAAATCGACACTGACAGCAGCACTCACCGCCTGTGTCTATCCATTCCTTCCTTTGGATGCACTGAAGATCGTCATCGTTGATATTCTTGGTCCGCAGCTCGAGAAACAGGTCTCAAAACTGCTCGTAAAAGATCTGCGAAAGAAAAAGGGGATCACCGATGCCAAATGATTTTAGCCGAGAGGGAATCCTCGCTCGTCCGGAAGTGCCAGAGCGTTCCTTGGTCTTTTTTGATGAGATCGATTCCACAAACAACTACGCAAAACGATTCGTAAAACTCGGATATACCGATGGAACTGCTATTGTGGCGGACCATCAGACTGCAGGAAGAGGCCGTCTCGGCCGTTCTTTCTATTCTCCTGCAGGAACTGGCATCTATTTCACTCTAATCCGTTCCATGAATACAATTGGAGCAAATAATCTGCTAAGACAGACACCGGCCGCTGCCGTTGCTGCCATTGAGGCCATAGATGCTGTGACCGGCGTTGATTCACAGATCAAATGGGTCAACGATATATACGTGGATGGGAAAAAAGCTGCCGGTATACTGACAGAGTCCATCGCGAGCCGGGAAGGGGGGCCCTTTGATACGGTCCTTATCGGAGTCGGGTTCAACTGTACGACCCGGGAATTCCCGGAGGATATCAAAGATACTGCAGGAGCCATCAGCAGACTGGATGTAGATCGAAACCAGATGACAGCTGTCTTCTGGAAGCGGCTTCTCTACTGGAGCGACCATGCGGACAGTCCAGAAATGATTCAAAAATATCGGGAAAAATCTCTGGTTCTCGGCCGTCCTGTCTCCTTTGAATTGGGTGGCATGCTGTTTCATGGCACAGCCGAGGATATTGATGCATATGGCCACTTAAATGTCCGGCTGGAAGACGGCTCCATCCGTTCACTGGACTCCGGAGAAATCTCCCTCGAATCTTGGAAATAACTTGATGAAAAAATGCCAGGCCCTGAAATGATTCAGGACCTGGCATTTTTGATTCGAAAATATTTATTTCAGCGGGAGAGTCTGCAGATAGGTGAGACCTTCCGGGTCTATTTCTCTCACCTTGTACATTCCAACCCTTTTCTGACTCTTTTTGATGGAGTCCTCATCCAGGGAGTAGAGCGCACCGCAATTTTCACACAGGGCGAAGTAATTATGGTTATAGTTGGCGATGGAGATTCCCATCATTCCAAGACCATTGTTGGCCCGCATGAGCTGCAGAGATGCTTCTTTTCCGCACTTCGGGCAGGTGACCCGGCCACTGGTTCCGTATTTCTCAAAAGAGTCGTTCGAAATTTTCATGGTGCTCTCCTTCGGATGAAATATTAGTCGTTGGCACTATATTCAGAAATAATACCATTACGGTAAGCATACAGCAGATTTTCCAGATGGTCAATTTCCTTCTGCAGCTTTTTGCCCCGATCCACCTCGCTGATTTTCAGGCGGTGGTCAAGCTCCTCCGATACGATAGTGGCGTTCAAGATGTCCTTATTGTTCTTGATGGCATTCTTGGTACCGCTGAATGGCTCGTGGGCGGCCAGTCTCATATAATGAGAGTTGTAAATGAGGGTATAGCCGGCAATACCTGTGGTAGGTTGGTAGGCACGGGAGAAGCCGCCGTCGATGATGAAGAGGCGTCCATCGCCCTTGACGGGACTCTCACCGTTCTTGCTCTTGACCGGCACATGGCCGTTGATGATATGGCAGTTTGGACCTTCCAGACCAAATTCTTTGAGGATCTTGACGCAGCCTTCCTCCGTCTTGGTGATCTCATAATAGGGATCCTTATCCTCTTTCCATGTAGACTTGTCATCAATAAGTCGACGCTCGAATGTCGTGATCTTGGAACGGGCGAAGAGAGGAGACCACTTGCCGCACCAGAGGTACCACATGAAGTCCTGACCCTTCTGGCGGCCCGGGGTTCCCTCGGCGCAGAAGTAACCTTTGCGGGCCTGCTGTTCGCAGTATTCCATGAGGGCTTTGCCCTTATATCTCTTCCCGTCAAACGTGAATTCCTTGAAGGTGCCATCTGCATTCATGGGGACACCGCCATGGGTCAGGAAATTCCCGTTGTAGACTTTGTAGATATTGCCTTTGCGGAACAGGAACTTGATATGGTTCTGCAGTTTCTCACTCTGGCGGAACGAGCTGACTAGCTCATTCATGACGTCTTCTTCCTCGGGGCTCAGTTTATACGGATTCGCAATGTCAATGGTCGGGAAGTCCGAATCACGCAGAAGATAGGTCTTTCCGTCAATGGTAACCGTTCCGCGATCATAGTCTATCTTGTCCAGGAGAAGGCGATCCTCCATGCCAAAATCCGGATTACGCATGACGACCTGTCCGGTAAGCTTGAACAGGATGACGGTAATGGCCTTGGACATGCGCGCAGTACGTACCAGATCCTTGGGCTTAATGCTGATTTTTTCCTCTGGATCAATAATTCGTGTGGCGAAACTGGACAGGTCCGTCAAAGCATAGTAGTCATTGGCGAACACAGACAGGGGACGCAGACTGATTCCGTACCCATTCTCTAGAACATGCAGGTTGTTATACAGAATAGAGTTTGCAAGTACGTTTGCTACGCAGATGGGCGATCCAGCTGCGGCTCCCATCCAGAGCATATCATGGTTGCCCCACTGGATATCCACCTTGTGGTGTTTCATGAGTGCTTCCATTACGATATCCGCTCTGGGACCACGATCAAAGATGTCTCCAACAATGTGGAGTCGGTCGACGATGAGGCGTTTAATGACATCACAGACAGCGACGATAAAGTCCTGCGCTTTGCCAATCTCGATGATAGTGGTAATAATATTGTCGTAATATTCCCGTTTATTGTGGAGCGTAAAGTCAGTGTTCAGCAGCTCGTCGATGACATAGGCGTATTCCGGCGGCAACGCTTTACGAACTTTGGAACGGGTGTATTTGGAAGATACGACATGGCAGATCTCAATAAGATAATTCAGCGTCCGCTTATAAAATGCCGTCTCATCCTCAATGTTTGGAAGCAGTTCTTCCAGTTTCTCTTCCGGGTAGTAGATGAGGGTAGCCAGTGTAGCACGTTCCTCCTCAGAGAGTTCATCCGAGAAAAGCATGTCAATTTTCTCCCGGATGGCACCCGAGGCGCTTCGCATAATATGGGTGAAGGCCTCATACTCACCATGGATATCCGACATGAAATGTTCTGTCGCCTTGGGCAGGTTCATAATGGCATTCAAGTTGATGATTTCCGTAGCCACCGACTGCTCCGTTGGATACTCCTCCCCGAGCAGGCGGAGATAATCCAGCTCCGCCTCAGAAAACTGCTGATTTACGTTTTCAGCCATTTTCAGGTTTCCTCCTATTTCGTTATAGTGCCGATTCTGTAATTACAGTTCCCCAATCGGCATAAATACAATACAATTATACAACAACCGGGGTGGGGGAACAATTACACATGTCCTCTGGGCGATGCAGAAAAAGTTAAAAATCGGGGGTTGCATTGTCCCGGATAATCTGTTAATATGTAAAGCGTCGCAAGTGACACGGGGGCGTAGCTCAGTTGGGAGAGTGCTTGAATGGCATTCAAGAGGTCGTCGGTTCGATCCCGATCGTCTCCACCAGGAAAGAAACCGCGTAGGTACGTACTTACGCGGTTTTCTTACACCAAAGATTTGTTATCGTTCGTTCGGAAAAACGACGCTTATTGCGCGAAACAGGCTCTTATTGCGCGAAAAGTTGTTAAAAGTTGTTAAAAACGGCCGAAAATTTGTCCGAGAAAACCGAGCCTTTCAAAAAGTTGTTAAAAGTTGTTACGGATGATCTTGCCTAATTTACAGATTAGCAAAATTCGTCCGATATTTTTGTCAAGTTTAGTACGAATATTCGACAGACAAAATGCTGAAAAAAGCCCCTCTCTTTGGGTATTTTACACAAAGATAGAAGCAGGGCGGTTTTTTATGGATTCTTAGTTTTAATTTCCGACAACCGAAAACGGACGGTCAAGAGTCCATTGGCGGATTCTTTACCATTAGAAACACCTAAGAATAAAAATAAATTTGAAAAAATCCCTCGACTTCCGAATGATTGGAGGTCGGGGGCATTTTTTCTGTTCCATAGTTCATGATTAATAGCAGATCAAAATAATGTCTGGTATTGATAAGAGAATTCTGTATTATAGGATCCATTCGTGTTTATATTGATTCTGGATACATTATCTCCTTCAATAAATAATGTTATAGTTGCCGTTGTTTGATCGCCTTCGCCACCATCCTCTTCGATAACAATGCTTGTTGGTAGAGTATTGTTTCCAGAATACTTATAAGTAGTAGTGATTCCAACAGCACCAGCTCTGTTGTCGACAAATGACTTGATTCTCCCTAGTTCATCATAATTGATATAGCAATGGGGATCATAGAAAATCATCTTACTAGAATTCCCGCTTTTCTTATATTGAATGGATTCATCACCAATTTTTGTTATTTTGCCTTCTTTATTTCGAAAAATCTTATTGCCATCAACGGATGCCACTTGACCATTTTTGGCCGTAAAAGTGTGGGATTCATCACCATATTCTTTATTGCTTTTATAATTGATATGAGTAATTGTTCCGTCTGCAATAAGAGGGCAATTTGCATAAAGATAGTAAGTTATTACACTTTGACCATCATAAGTATCAATGTTCTCAGCAAGTGCCAACAGTAATGCTTGTTGGGTTTCTTTTGCCGTAGTGTTAAACAACGGAACAAGCCATGCTTTAAAATTAGTTAGCCTTGGCTTTTCCCAATCTGGTGAAGGAGTATTATCGGTTATTGTGAGTGTATTACTAGAGTTATTGTAAGAGTAGTTATAGTTTCCATTGCTTTCGGATAATGTGCATGAAGCTGGAATTTGTTTATCTTGTCTCGCCGTTACATTAGTGCTATTTTTTGCTCCTGCGTTCATTGAGCAGCCAGATAATACTCCTACTGCCAAAATAATAGACAGCAAAATCGAGAAAATCTTTTTCATAAACCATTCCACTCCTTTTTCGGTTTAACAACTAAGACCGCTTATTTCTCAAAAGGTTCAAAAACGCCCTCGACCTTCCGAAAAATCGGAGGTCGAAGGGCCTCGTATTATTCTACTATTAAATAATATACATCCCAGTCTTTTGGCAAAACTAAATGGGTGGTTGTTGGATTTAATATGGGATTGTCGATATGCTCATAATTGCCGTCCATTGTAATGGTCGTTACATAGTTGTTCTCATAGCCTAATGTGCAGATGTTTTTCATTTCAAATCGATCCCCAGAATCCGAAAAACATTGTACGATCGTGGCCTTAGTTGGAGCAATCGAATTGGAAGTATAGGAAAACTCACCAGAAGGAAATTGCAATGTTCCAAGATATTCACAAAAAGTCAAACGTCCCAAAGAATCAAATTCCATGCCATAATCCTCATAGTCACTACCGGCCTGGATCTTTGTAATAAGATTATTCGAATTATAATGGAATTTGTGCTCCTGATATTTGATAATGTTGCCTTTCTTATCATATTTCAGTGCTTTTCCGTTGATTTTGGTGACTTTCCCGTTTGATGAGGTAAAAGAGTATTGCTGACCATCAAAAGTCGTAACCACTTTTTTTACCTTCCCAGACTTGACTAAATCAGTATTTGCCAAATAGAAGCCCGTCAAGTCACTCTTTTCTGCTTGACATCAGGCAAGCTCCATCATCTCCACATTTCGTTTGCTGCTCACGGAGAAGAGGGGAACCATCCAGGTATAGTCATCGGAAATCAATTCCTCATAATCGGGATGATAATACTGAGAAATAGAAAGCACTTTGTTCTTGCTGTCGTATTCATACACATAAGATAACTTATCATCCTGTGATGTGATCTCTTTCGGAATGATTGTAGGCTCTGTCTTCGCAAATGAAGGAACTGAAAGTGCAAATAAAAAGCTTACAACAATAAGCAATGAAATAATGTTTGATAGCCATTTCTTTTTCATGATCTTTCTCCTTATTGTAACCAAATTCGGTGTATCGCTCCTTGTTATCAGAGACAATTGCGGTTCGGTCTGGAGCTCTATAATTTAAGCGCAGTCGATAAATCCACCAGGCAATGATAAAATATCATTACGGAGGAATCGAAATGCGTTACGACAAAGAATTCAAA
>Ga0256406_1000810_pt1 | contig 53585 bp, 56 predicted proteins | sample RumenRJG_03DNA_FD_185986 | JGI IMG/M metagenome (GOLD analysis project Ga0256406, IMG submission 185986) | Bovine rumen microbial communities from Lethbridge, Alberta, Canada - RJG_03 | ecosystem: Host-associated > Mammals > Digestive system > Stomach > Rumen | place: Canada: Alberta | collected...
GTAGCCTGTTAAATTAGGCTACAAAGGTACAAATTCAAAACCGTTGACTCTCAAAATTGCTCGTAAAAGACTGTAATTCAATTATTTCAAAGACCGATTAGTCCACTTTAACGGGACAGTAGTGATGCATATTTTTAATTATAAATTTTAATGTTACTTTGATAGTAACAATTATTATAGCGCAGTCCTATCCTTTTTGCCTGAAAAAAGTTCAATATCTTCCACTTCCTTATATTACAGATAACGATCGCGCGCGCATATGCGATTATATAAATGATCGCGCGCACGCACGCATTAAAAATCATAATATCTCTTTTTTCTGCTTATTATTTCGTACCTTTGCACCCATTAACGTAAAGTATTGGCATTATGAGAGTGACATATTACGATAAAGACGGGAAAGTTACCGAAACAAAAGATTTCGGAAACAAAGCAAGTGACGTTGTATTGAATTACGACGATACCAAACTGTTTTTCCAGATACCTGAGAGTATTATGAAGCCTGCTCGAAGCAAGAAAGACAAGTTGGAAAGACTCTATCTTCTTGAACAACTTCGTTTTCTTATCGAATATGACTATGAACTCTATACTAAGTCTGAACTGTGTGACAAACAGGATGTCGAGATGTCGTGCTATCTTAGGGATATTGGCTGCAAAGATATTGAGGGAATGAAACCAACCCAGAGTGACAACGACAGCAATTATCAGCCCAATCCAGTCTTTGCCGAGATGAGAGACCGGCTTTTCAGACATGCTACCAATTTATCAGATATTCGTCATCGTCTCATAAACACGACCAAGAGGAACAATATTCAGTATTCGAGAATTGTTAGAGATCCTCTATCTAAAGATTCTTGCTATAACCAAGTTTATTTGTATTCCGACGAGTTAACGCCAGAAGTCTGCTATTTGCTGTCTTTGCTTGCACCTTTAGGAGACATTTCAGAGAAACAGATATATGGAGAGTCTCTTTTTAAGGACAATAAGTTCCTTTTGAGTATTGCACGCGCTTTATATAGAACAAATGGTATAAACCGTAGCGTTCTTTATAATCTGCTGAGGTTGTTCATGCCGGTAACATATAAAACTACTCAATTACAAGGTGTTCTTGGTTTTTCTACCAGTACGATAGCACAGGAAGGTGATTCTTTTGAAATACATAGTATAGATGAATTGGGCGATGAGATAGAATCCTACTCTTTTACCAAGTCTGATTTAGTCAAGTTGTTCAGTATCTCAGCTACGGACAAGCCATTACTTGAAGAGATAGTGAATAAATTCCAGGATGAGTTTGACAGATATGGAGAAAGGCAACAAGATACGGTAGCGAAAGAATTTAAGAGAGAATTTGTAACCAATTCCTCTGAGATTACTCCTAACGATTGGACTCGGCTTCTTGATAAATGGTATAAAGAACTACAATCAAAGTATGAGACTAATTGTGATGAGGAACATTTATATGTATCTCCATATTGCTTATATGGTATAGTTTTACATTATGAGGATCCAGAAGAAATGCTTTGTATTACTGAGCCACTTACCAGAGATGTTATCTTCTGCTATGCTAAGAATCGAAATATTAAAAGGATTCCCATGTATAAGGTAATGTTTTCGCTTAATTATATCAAGGCGAAAGCTGCAAACCTTGAATATAATTTAAGCAAATCATCAGAGCCGAAGCATGAGATTGATAAAGAGCACTCTATACCTGTCGATCCAGAACAGGACAAAAAGTATAGCGAAGCTATCAAGAGAGCTATTAGTTTTATAGAACCGATATTTAAAAGTAGCCATCGTACTAGTATTATTAGTGAACAAGATCTTAGAAAACTCTTTGTTGACATCCTAAACATTGACGAAGTAAAAAGGTGCATCTGCAAAAAACCTTATAAGAAGTTTGATTCCTTTAATATAAGAATGGTATATAACATTATTGGCTTGCTTATTGACGCAGGATATTTCTTCAAAGACTCGGCAACAGGACTTGCCGATGAGATTGAAGAGTATCATAAGGCAAACGGAGAACATCTATCAAGACTGCGAGAAAATATAAAAAATTACGCAAAAGCCTATGATTCTTCCTATGGTTATATAAACAGAAATGGACTTTTTGATATTATTCTTAATTTCTTGGGAGATGAAAAAAGTAAGATTGTAAAAGGTGCTCTTGCCCAAAAAGAACTTAATAGAAAATAGAGGTAAATAACATAATACGTCTAATAGAAGCAGAGAGTTTATCAGTTGATAGACTCTCTTTTTTTCTGCATTTTTTCTGCATTACACTTTTTTTTCTGCATAAAATATGCCTGTTTTCAGCATGTTTTTTTATCTGAAAAATCCCTCGTAATTTTGCATCATCAAACAAGAGTTCTTTGATATTTTGAGACAACCGCAACTGATATGGATTCAGGGTTTGGGACGGGTAAATCGCAAGGGAACTGATGCAGACGGCATCAAGGGTAAGAGTGTGTACCCTTAGTTATACACCTCAATTAAAATCAAAAAATGATCAGAGCAACATTATAAATAATACTATCATCGAACTGATTGCTTAACGGCTCAGTTTTCGCATCATTTTTATGAGCGTATCACTTTAATCTTATAATGGGCTTTTGTGATACACTTTTTTCAAATCAAGTTAATCTAAAAGATTAAACTGAGACTTGATGAGTTAAGTCTCGAACCTAAGAATCTAGACTCTCTCAGGAAAAAAACAAAATATTTTTCAAAAATAAAAATGTCTGCAAAACACTGATTATTAGCCATTTAGCTTCAATACAAATTAAAGTTGCTTACAAAATAGCTATTTTTTCATCGCAAAATCCAGACTTTTTTTTCAAAGTGACATATAACAGGACAGAAAATATAAAATTTAATAATTTATTAATTTAAAAATTTAAAATATGAGAGTATTATTTTGTAAAAAAAAGAAGGTGAGTGTTATAGTTAAGAGTGATGATTTTATGATCAGCGATCTAGTGGTGAAGACCGCAAAAGGCAAGAAAGAGGTGCGCGTATTCCGCAAAATGGATGATGGCACTCTTAAGGAGCTGAAGAAGGTACGTTCTGTCGAGAAGTCTCAAATTAAAACTGAGGCTCCAGCAGGCAAGGCGCCAAACACTACAGCCTCAAAGTCCACTATTAATAATAAAGTGGTGACTATTGACGAGGAGTCCAATCGTAAAATTGGTTGGAGGAAGTTCAGAACAGCCATCATAAAAGCAGGTGGCATCGACGTCTATATGAAGTCTCGCAGAGAAGACTGCGTCATAGAAGCACTTCTTTTGAAGTACCCTGACTTCAAAAGAGGCATGAAACTCTATGAGGCTGGCTGCAATGGTGCTTGGTTACTTATGGCCGAAAGGACTATTGAAAGCGTACGTCGTACATATAACAAGTACTATATGGACTTGGACCTACTACTAGCTGCATAAGTTTTAATGATAACAAAAGGTAATTTCCTTCCCCCAACAACATGGGGGATAGGATAATGCTTGCCCATATTTTGGCAGGGGTGTAAGGTGTTCCCCTCGTTATACACCTTATTATTATATATGCGTATGAGAAACAACAAATCACCTTAGGAACATTCATCATAAAACGAAGTCCCAGACTTCATAATGAGAATGGTAACATGTTACACTTTAGTCAAAATCATATATGACTACAATAAAAATGCCGTTAAAGGACTTCAAGTCAAAACGGCGAGTAATTAACCGGCTTAAGTAAATGCTGTTGAGGAGCAGGGTGCACACTCTCCTTGATTGCTTTGAACAAGTCATAAAACAAATATAAAAATGACAAACCATAGTTTAACGCAGGCTCCGACATATAGTGAACCAGCAACAAGCAATACAGGAAGTGGCATCATGAGACTTTCTTCTGAGTCTCACGCCATCGAGAAGGAGGCTATCTCCAAGTATATGAACTATTCGGATGGATACTTCGCGTATCTCAGAATAGGCAAGACAAGCAGTCCAATAAGATTCTACCCAGATGCAGAAACATCTTATACGGCAACTCTCAAAGAATATGAATCCTTATTGTCACAAGATGTTTCAGGTAGCAGAGCATCTTTATATATCTCCGACAGCAATGGTAATATCGTTTATCAAGGTGTACCGAAACCAAACGGAAAGATAAATTTCTCCGTTTATGAGGGGGAAAACACCTCGAAAACAGTTACCTTGACAGACTTCCACAATTCTAACATTAAAAATAATAATGGTATGACACAGACAGAACAAACTACAGCAATGGTACCAGTTATCAACACAAGTTACTGCTATGAAGAAGGAACACATGCAGATAACATTAGGCTCAATGCGAGCACCTTCATCGATAACAACATCCTTACATACGAGAACATCAAATTCCTATGCCTTTCTGATACTGCAGCCCGTAAGTTGGCAAAAAACATCCAGCAAGCTGCTATTATTAATAAGGAGGCAGACAATGAGACTTTTGTGAAAGCAATTCAGGATACATCACTGAACATGATAACTATCACAAAGAAACTTGCTTCTGGCAATCCTACAGACGAGAATCATTGCAGCATGCACGATGACTTGCTTTACTGTGCTGCACACTGTAAGTCCAGCGAATTCTTGTTCAATGGTTCAAACCTATGGAAGCGAACACCAGGCAAACTCGACTACCATAAATTGGAAAGTGCAATCATGGACATGTATAACAAAGGACGGAAAATGATACTCAGCGTATCGCATGAATCTCAAGCCCAATCAGATGATACAAATGTATCTGTCACTGACGCACCTGTTAAGAAAGAAGTCTGCCAGACAATGCGTGGACAGCTTTCATTCAGCGATGCAGTTCAAGCCATCACGTCAACGATCATGACTTATGCGACTTCTTCAGAAGACATTCACTTCTACTTGAAGATGAAAGGAGTTTCTTTGGAGTCAGAAACAAAATCCTTGACAAATGACGTTGTATCTACAAGTATCAGTGGTAATCTGGTTACTTTTAGTTTGCTTTCCGGCATTTCGAAAAAGTTGAATATTTACGACTATGCCGATAATGATGCTCTCAGGAAAGGGATACGAACAACTATCACGCACCTATTAGTATGCGCTGCTATCTCAGACAAGACTAGAGACTCAATATCAACAGTCATTGACATAACCTCTATTGAAAACTACGTTAGCTCATTAGTCAACATAGCAGCATAGAAACTTCTAATCAAAACAGTCTGAAATTTATATTGGTTTCAGACTGTTTCATAACACACAGTTTTTAATATTTAATATTATGCAAAAGACAGAAATAAAAATATTCACCCTGTTTAGTGGGTACGATTCTCAGTTGATGGGACTTATTAAGGCCTTAAATAAAATCAAAAGTCTATTTAAAGCTATACTTGTTGGATGGAGCGACATTGACCCTAATGTCCGACTCATACATAACCTCGTTTTCCCAGAATACGCGGATAAGTGTTTTCCTGATGTAACAAAGATAGATTGGGACACGATACCATTCTTTGATATTCTGTTCTATTCCAGTCCGTGCCAAAGTGCCAGCAGATCCGGCCGTCGTGAAGGTTTTGAAAAGGACTCTGGTACAACATCTTCTTTAGTCTGGCATGTGGAAAAAGCGATAGCATGTAAACGTCCGAAATGGCTTGTTCTAGAAAATGTCGAGGGCTATTTGGACCCTCAAAACGAAAAGACTTTGATAAAGTGGGCAAGAACAATTGCCAGTTATGGCTATGTCAGCTTCTTCAAGGTGCTTTGTGCTGCAGATTATGGAGTGCCTCAAAATCGAAACAGAATTTTCATGATTTCTATGCGTATAGATAATGAGAAGAACTTCACATTCCAATGGCCTAAAGCTAAGAAGTTAACGATAAAACCAGAGGACCTCTTGGAAGAAAATGTTGATGATAAGTATTATCTAAGCGTTGAGATGGTCAATACTTATATTGATCTTCTTCGAAATGCTTGTGATGGATATACATGTTCTGTAAAGCATAAATTTGACCACCCTACAAAATATTTTTCGAATCAGTTTATTAGGAAAATATCATCTACAGTTACGCCACTTACAAAGAATGGAGCAATACCAACTTTGCAAACAGGTTGTGGTTGTACTAATTTGGTCGCTTATGCCAGTTGCAGACAAGAAGGATTGCCATGTGTAGTGGAAGTCTGGGAAGGTGAAAAAGGGATTCAGCCAATAGAATTGGAGGACGAGAAACTATGTAGTCAGAATCCTAAAGCTAAGAAAAAACCCTATGGTAGTGAAAGGATTCTATACATTATAGACAATCTCGAAGAAAATCAATATCTGAGAATCAGACAACTGACTCCAAAAGAATGTCTAAGGTTTATGGGAGTTGAGGATATTTATATTGATCGCATGTTGTATCCTTACGAAGCATTAGCAAAAGAAGGATATACAAAAGAACAAATAACCAGTCTTATGACGATTGATGGGAAATATCGTAAGGTATCTGATTATGCCTTATATGGTAGAGCAGGAAACTCTATCGTTGTCGATGTTTTAACCTCCATCTTCACTTCGTTAATCAAGCAATATCCTAATTCGTTTGGTGAGTATTGCGGCAAGTCTCCAGAAGAAATAAAGGTCCTAAAAAAACGAGAGTACGCACGGAGACACTACGAAAAGCACAAAGAAGAAGTGCAGCGTAAGAGTAGAGAGTATCATAGATTAAAAAGGATGTCAAACAATTAAAAGTAAAGACGATGGAACAGAAGATTAAAAAATACTGGAGTGAGAATATTCGAATCCAAATTAAAGATTTCGAATTGCAGAATGTCAGTTTCTATGGATGTGATGCCTGTTTTAATTACGAAATCAGGGATAAGGAAACCGACGTGTTATTGGAAACAGATTATGCAATCATCGATAATGCATTCATGGGCGTTGATGATAGCGAAGAAATCTATTATTTTCTTGAAGGGAAAGGAATCGACTTCACCGAAGAATACGATGACGATTTTGACAAACTTCCCTCAGACTTACTGAAAGAGTTTGAGGATTATAAACTCGATTATTATAACGATGCATATCACGAATTGCTCTTTGATGCTGACGATTCGTCTATGGACGAGTTTGCCGAAAAACTCAGGCACAATGCCGGTGCAAGAAATAAGTTCTATATCATTCATGGTGATGATGTGGCATGGATTAGTGCAACAAGTGACTACTTTGGCATTCATCTTCACAGTGATGACGTAAAAATCCATGAAGTGTTTAACTGTGAGGAACAAAGATATATTTTTGAGGTAGAAGGCATATACTTCGATGTTGGTTTTAGTTGCGAATACTCCTATGTGAGTCCAGAATTTTATATCTATTTCTATGAACGCGATGAGGACTCCAAAGAAATTATGACCGAAGATCATCTAAAATACAACCACTATCCGACTTGTTTAGAAGGGGTTGGTGAGGTGCTATTCAATTATACAAGGATTGACTAATAATACTAGTATTTTGGGGCTTCGTGGTTCTCTCAAAAGGAACTACGAAGCTCTTCTTGTGTTTTTACTCTCGTGTGAAAATTATCGGTACACATGGATCCAAACGATATGGATAAATCCATGTTTTCCCAATTATCAGTTGCATGATATTGGGGATAGCGTCTTTGTTCCACTTATAGATTTTATCGCCTAAGTCTTCATTAATTTCACTTCTATGAGTCTTGATAAACTCTTCACGCTCAGATTCTGTCTCAAACATCAATGATATATAATACTCGCTGTTGTCAGAACAACAGACATGGGTACCGCATTTTGTTTGGCAGTCTCTCGTATCTGCAAAGGTTACTTTCAGGAAATATGGCTTCCAATACTTATCTTTCCAGTCATTTGTAAGGCAGGGACCGATAGATTCAGTGTCATCTAAACAGACACGTCGGAAATAAACGCCAGAGAATTGACCATCAAGCATAGCCAAAAGCATATCTGAATGGGCTTGGTCTGAATACGTAGTAATTGTCACTTTCCCGTGATCATCATCCAAATCAAAGAGATGGTCGTATCCATTAAGAGGAGGAAAATAGGCATCCAATAATGAAATAAACTCATCACTCGTCAAAGAATCTTTTAGAGCCTTTTCGTCCTCTATGACTATTTCTGTATAGTAAACAGGAGTAGTATCAGGATTCCGGACAGGACCTAAAAGGCATATACCTATTTGGCTTTCATCACCAGGTGTATTCAGAAAACGTACAGCCTTAATAGTCTTTACAACTATTGATGTGCTACTCTCACTTGTGTCTTCTACGCCTGAAAGGAACAACTCATAGTCATTGTATGCCTCTGGCAATGACATAAGTTGGTTCAGCATAGTTGTTTGGTCATAGACTTCACCCTCTATCCCGTTTACATCTGGACTATTCAAAATGCAGATAGTCTTACCATTTTCACTAATGCCTATCTGATATTGGGTTGACAACAAACTGTATTCGTCACAAAAGCCTCCAAATCGTACATTTGTGGCCTTTACACCCTCCAAGATCTTTTTTAACTCTCCTAAATTCATAATGACTTATTGATTAACAATGATACGCCCACCACCATCACCAAAGATATTTTCCCCGATAACCTTAACCGAGCTTGGTATATATAGTGTTATTCGCTGTTCCTTATTGGCCCTCCAAATAAAAGCATCATCACAGATAGTGGTTACACCTTCTCTTACAGCATATTCCGTTTCACTAAAGGTATCAAGACAGTTCAGCAAATGTTTCCCGTCTTTGGTATATACTACCTGATGTTCATCAACGACCCTGTCATCATCTTTGAAAACAAGAATGTTTGTAAATAACTCTTCATGGGCATAACGATTGTCCCAATCAGGAATAACGCCCAATACGTTTTCGTCCCCCCAAATGCCAGGATGCCCGTCTAACAGATACACGTAGCCCTCTTCATCAATTTCTCTATCTACTTTTCTTATCATCGCTTTTTTCTACTAAAATCATACGTCCAACTGCTAAAACAAAAGAATCTATCGTGGGCAGAGTTGGCCAACGAGGAAGATTCAACAGAGAGTGCATTTCCGTATCTACTTCACACGTAACATATCCAAAATGCTCATTCTTCTCCAAAGTGAAATAACCATATAGCTTTGCATCATCCTTACTGGTAACTATCACACACATGGGTACCTTCATGTCAGCAAAGCATGGTGGGTCAAAAGTTAGTACACGGAAAAGAAAGTTGCCCTTTTCTATTTTGTGAAGTTCTAAGTCAAATGCTGCCGGACAGTGTAACTCCATAAAAATAGAATCATCAAGGTGAGATCTATCTTTTGGACTTAAACTATATACATACTGAGGTAGAAAATGAAAGACAAAGCCATACATGTCAAGTTCTACAGTTTCTTCCATATTTACAAATTACAAATCAGGTTTACAACCAATTTTACTACCACATTCTTCTTAATCCTCCTAATCCCATTCTACTTTATCTGCCTCTTCTTTTGTCGTGGCTATGGCTATGTGTTCAGCTACAAAACGATATAAATCTGGATAGCTCGACATCTGAATATCATCTGTCGTAATATCAACCCATCCAGCAGGATAATCTTCTTCGTCATGACCATATCCCACGTCAAGTACTATAGCCTTGATACAAAGATGATTATCATCATTCAAGCCAACAGCCCATATTCCTATAGGCACATCATTAGAACTTTCCGTATCGACTTCGTCCTCCCAATTTGGAATAGCGATAAACGTTCCTGATTGACTGTTTTTAAGAAGAACTATTGTTTCTTCTCGTGCTTGTTGATAAAGTTCTTCAACTTGGTTTAAGAACTTTCTTGGTTCAATTATTTTGTCCATCTTTTTGAATTTAGTTCTAATATCGGTTATTAAATCGTATAATTTTATTCTCAGATCCTATGTTATACCATACATATTTATAAATAAGTTTTTTAGAATTATATACTATACACTACCCTACAATATAATTGTAAATAACTATTTTGTAAAACTAAGCACCAAGCAATCTCGGAAAGTCAGTCATGTCAATATTCACTTCATTTTCGAGAGCGAAGTCCTGATAGTAGTTTCCTTCCCTATCCTTTCTGTCGACCAGATTCATTGCTTGCACACAATCGTTCATACTCTCACTATGAAGCAATGAATACAACCTATTGTATACAGCACTTTCAAGAATTCCAGCCAAATCAGCATCCTCCTTTTTCAGTTGCTCATAATAAGTTGGCCCGAAATCTTCTTCATCCATACCAGATTTCCTAAGAGCTCTCTTATACATGTACTCTACCTGCTCTATCACATCATCGGGCAAGTCAATAGTGAAGTCTGGATTACTTTCTTTATTATTGATGTCGATACCTACTAATAGTTTTGCCATATTCGTTATTATTTAAAAATTTAACATACCCTGCGAAGTTAGCAGAAATAAACGAAAAAACGCCGCTTTTTATTCATTATTTTCGTCCTCGTAGCGTAGTTTGCTTCTCAACATTGACAATAACGTCATATCGTAATCAGCGTCACCCACGTTTTCACCTCGCTTTACCACATCCATAAAAAACTCCTTGATACGTTGCCAGTCTATTTGTGGCCTTTCCTTGTCTTTTACGTCCTTTCGTAGAAAACTCAGCCATTCACCATGAAACGGTGGGGTGTATTGAATGGGGCTTATCAAGTAGTCACCACGCAGCAAATGAATAAAGTCATCTGTCTGGACTATATAAACATCAAAGTATTCAGCCAGCCATCCTATAGTTTCTTGTTCCTGTATGTCAGACTTATCTTGTAGCGAAGTCTCGTCTATATAGACTATCTTCTTAACTTTAGGAGACTTCTTTGGCTTTAGCGGTCTTAGTTCCATAGGCTTTTTATATATTTACATATCATCCTTCTCAATAAAGGCAGCAAACCATATATAACCGACCAATAATAGCCAATACCATTCAAGATATATGTACACTAAATAGAAACTACCTGCTACAATAGCACCACCTATCAGAACTTTCAACAAGAATGGGAAAGGTTTCAGTATGAGGCCCATAATACCAGCCACAAGACCTCCCACGATTTCCTGTATTAATCCAAAAATCTCGCCAATGCCCTCAGTGATAGCAAAGACAAGTAGAATCAGTCCACCAAAGCCAAGTAGCCATAATGCAGTAGTTATCATATTCAGAATACCTTTAAGTCCTTACCCGTAATAATCGAAATAGGTTTTACCATTCGACACAAAACAAGCCCCATTACCACTAACAGTACCTTCACCCAGAAATGGTCTTCGTAGAATACTAATCCTGCATATACCAGATAGAGTGGACTACACACCAATGCTATCGTAAGTAGCAAAGTAAGAGATGCTAAAAGGATTTTCATTCTTATTCCTCATCTAATAAATAACCTTCTACTTCATCGTAATACACTCCTGCGTATTCGTCGTACTTCTCCAATTTCTTAATGTAGCGGTTCTTTGCATTGACAAATGTTTCTACAGCACGTCTTTGGGATTTCTTCAAACGCTCTGCATTTGGATTATCCTCCGGAATGTCTATTACTTCCCACTGAAGGACTTTCACTTTATCACCACATCTTGAAACATTATTCTCATTGGGTTCTGGCAAAGCATTAATCGTCTCCGTCAACTGGTCTAACTGCTTTGTGATTTGTTCTGCTATTTTATCGGCATTCTCAGATGTTTCAATAACACTTTCCGTCTGATAAGTCCTTTCTTGCAGAGATTCTTTTCTACTTTTTGACCAACCAGCCCAAATGACAAGAGCGAGAAAGAATCCAATTATACAAAAAGCTATTATCTTATCAGTTTTGCTAAATCCTGATTTCTTTTTTTCTTCATGATTAGTTCTCGTGGGTTTAGTGTCATCTTGACTTAACGTAAATTTTTCATCAAATTGCTCTGATTTATAATTAGGGCTAACTCTATTTTGATTTTGTGAGGTCGTGCTTGTACCTGGGAACATAAAGTAATAATAATCTTTTGCAATATGTTTTTTTAGCCTTTCTCCAGTTTTACGAATTTTTTTACCTGTTTTCTCGTCTATACCGTCATATTCATATTTCTCTAGCCCACCATAATACGCCTCTCCATCAACAGAAAAACGCGTATTAACCACAACTTCATCACCATTGGACAATGTTAGTCTTTTAGGCTCTATTGATTGCAAGATAGGAAGCGTAGCAGTTCCACTTTTATTTTCAAGCAGATCTCCCCAAAAAAGAGTATAGCTATCTATCGTGCCATCATAACTATACCTTACCATTAAAAAAGAATCAAAATCAGCCTTATAAAAGCCTTTCGAATCTAATTTTGAGAAAACTTCTCGATATAATACGATAGGTTCATTACTAACTAGCTTAAGACCATTTCTTTGTGCGTTTCTTAAAACGCGCTCTCTTTCTTGTTGTTTCTTCTGCTCCTTGAGCATTTCTAAAGGATTACTATTTTCCATAAAAACGATAATATTAATAGTTTTCCATCTCAATATAAAGAATTCTCATAAATTACTCACTCAAGTTCCAATATGGATTCTTAAAAAGATATCGCTCATCATTTGTCTCATACATCGAATCTACAACCACATATTCTTCATCTGTAATTTCTATTTTTCTTTTACCAATCGACGCTATATCATATAATCCCGACTTACTGGCTATTTTAAAAAGATATAAATTTCCAAAAGACTTTGCTAAAAGATATGGTCTTCCACCTTCATGGTATACTACGCCAAGAGGGTTAAAATATACTTGTACACGCGCTATAGGTTCATAGCCTTCTTCATTTGCTTGATTTACCACATCAAGATATTCACTTTCAACATTCATAATTGTTCACGTTTTACCAAAGTAGAATATTTCCTTCCTTCAGGTGCTCAATAGAACAATTTACGAAATTGTTCCGATTAAACCATTCTTTGACCTTACTTACAGCTTCGCTTTCACTATTAGCAAATTCGTCATGCCAGCATTGAATTGGAGTTGTGTCTGGACGGGTCTTATATTTCACCCATGCACTATAAAGTATTGCCATAATTCTATTAATTTTAGGCTGTCCTTTCGATCCCTTCCCAGACGTTGTTATTGGAAAACATGCAGCAACGTAATGTCATTGCACCAAAAGCGTGGAACCCTCATTGTTGCCCGTTCCACTTCCTGAGGTCTTCGAACTTACCCGATTCATCGAAACGAGCAACGAAGACCCCACGCCGTATGTATATATTAAGCCACATATACCTCAAAGATATAATATGGACATCATACTACATACCCATGAGCATCTATCGTTGCCAGGTTTCAGGATGAATCTGAAGTGTTCGAAGTTTCAGGAAGTCCCAAACCAAGCGCCAATAAACGCTTTTACCACTATGTCAGCCCTCTACCAACCGTCACTTACAGAGTGACTTCGGCGCGGAGCTTGCAGAACGCTGTACCTTTCGGCACACAATTTTGCTTTGCAAAGATAGCCAATTTAAAACGTACAATTCGCATTTGTATGGATTTTTTAAGAAAGTTTAAACGAATCGGGTAACCTTTCTGATAGTGTTGACTGAATGTCTCGTAAGTTTGCTGACTTCTCTAAGACTAAGACCCTTTCTAAGCAATTTGATTTCCTGACTATATTGTTGCTTCATCTGATCATCGCTCTTAGTATATCCCTGTTTACGACCAACCACACCGCCCTGTTCTCTGAAATTCTTATACCCGCTATTCATGCGTTCACGAATAGTCTTTCTTTCCATTCTGGCAATCTCGGCAAGGATAGTAATAAGAAACTGAGACATAGCGTTAACTTTGCCATCCTCATTCAAAGTCTCGATATTATAGTTCTGGATGTACAAAGACACTTTCATGTCGTTCAAAGTCTCGATAACTTGTAAGACTTGCAGGGTGTCACGTCCCAATCTACTCAGTTCGGTCACCAACACCTTGTCAATATGCTGCGCTTTGATATACTCTATCATTCTGCTAAGCTCTTTTCGCTCAGCATTCTTCTTTGCACCGCTTATTTTCTCTGTAAAAACAGAACGAACCGCCCAGCCTCTTTGTGTACAAGTAGCTGTCAGTTCGTTTACTTGTCTGTCATAGTCCTGTATCAATGTAGATACACGACCAAATATCACCACGTCCATAATCTTTGCTTTTATATGTTTGACTTCCACAAGCAAAGATAGCAGATTATATTGATACAATGAGGCGCAGCAATATATAAGGAGTGATATTTCAGTAATAATTAGCGTTTATCTATATCTGGCAAGAAGTCAAAGCCAAGTTTTTCAACTACTGACGACAAAGTCTCTGGCAGAAACTCTGCATAAACCTTTTCTGTTACACCGGTTGAAGTATGACCTAATAATCGGCTAATCTCACTGATGTCTGCACCACTGGCCAAGGCTAAAACGGCCCAAGTATGTCTAGCTACATGAAAAGTAAGTTCCATCTTCCATCCTAATTCATTTGAAATGGCTTTCAGCGCAGTGTTTATGGTGTTATTCCACGAGTTGCGTCTCTTATAGAGTGCCTCACTGTCTGTCAAAACAAAATCTTCGCTCAACAAGTCGAACACATAGACTTTGTTTCTTCCCTTCCATTTATCAAGGATACGGATAATGGGCTCGCTTAATGGGATAGTGTTCCTGTTTCGAGTCTTAACCTGGACTTTCTTTATTTCTTTCTTCTGGAAGTCGATGTCTTTCCACCTGAGAGTCATAACATCAACAAGGCGCAAACCACACGCATGGAAGGAAAAGAGAAACATTTCAAGAAACTCCTTGCGGCGTGGTTGCGTAATAGTATCATACTTCTTAACCAGTATTTCCAGTTCTTCCTTCTTCAAATATTTGAATTCCCTGTCTTCTGCCTCTATATCGTCTTCCTCTTTTAGATATAAGCCTTGGATACTTGCATTGATTTCTTTTGAAAGATACCCCAGTCGAGCAGCTTCGTCACAAGCCTGAAATATGGGAGTTAGACCTTTATTAATAGCTGATGGCTTCCTTTTAGCCTTCAATCGCCATGCACGAAAATCACAAATCAAATCCTCATTTATCTCGCCCACATAGATTAGCTCATTGTCTGCTCCATGTGTTCCTTTTCCATTCATTAAAAGAAAATCTGAAAACTTGTTTATAGAAGAAAAACCGTTTTCACGTGTACTTACAGAGATTCTTCCCTTATTATATTTGGCTTGGATTAAATCCTTCGCAAACTCTACGAAGTCTTTACCACTATCAGGTCGCAACAGCTCGTAGTTTTCATCCAGGAAAGCTCGTATCACATCACCCGTGACATGACCATTCTTCTCATAGTATTGCACAATCTTGGCATCTATATCTGCCAGGCGTTTATGCAGCACAGCATTGTAGTATTTGTAGTCTAAGTCTGTAGTAGCACGTATCTCGCCAATTCCACCATAGCCCTTTTCATTCCAGTCTTTAGGGAAAACGGAGACTTCCGTAGTCTTACGCAAAGAGTCTGCTTGCCAGTTGTATTCGATGTAAACGGGGTATCTCTTGCCTGGCTGCACCTCTTTAGGAGTGCGCAGTTTCAATTTGCCTTTTGGATAGTTTCTTGCTGTTCTGCCCATACTTGTTTTGAAAATTAAATGATCACCTACGGAAAGTTACTGCAAAGATACAAATTATTGATCATTTTATTTTCATTTTAAGGCTAAAAATGCCTTTTTTGATCGGTTAATTTGGCACTAAAAGACCGAAAAAAGCAACATGGAAAATCTGGCTGATTTGTCCATGCTGCTTATTTTCAATTAGTTACGCTTTTTCTAAGCTGAATTAAATGATCAATACTCATCCTCATTGAACAGGAAGTCTTCTTTTGTGGGATAGTCGGGCCAGATGTCCTCGATACTCTCGTAAACGTCACCTTCGTCCTCAATCTCTTGCAGGTTCTCGAGCACTTCGAGTGGAGCGCCCGAACGGATGGCATAGTCGATTAATTCGTCCTTGGTTGCGGGCCAGGGAGCGTCCTCCAGTTTTGATGCTAATTCTAGTGTCCAATACATTTTTTTATTCTTTTTATGTTAGTCGTTCCTACTATTTTTGTCAATCGGTTCTAAATTGGGCGCAAAAGTAGTAAATAATTTTTTATCTACAAGGTTTTTGCCACATTATTTCATGTTGATGAGCGTTAAAATTTATTTTTTTTGCTAAAACGAAGAGATAATCGCTCAATCGATTGACGTATTTGATGATATCCTCCCCCACTTCTGCCACATCGGCAAGAGCATCAATACGACGTTCGGCACGGCGGCAGACGGTGCGGCAGACATGACACTGCGCAGCAGCGATGGTACCACCAGGCAACACAAAACCAGGACACTCTGGCAGGAGGGGCAGTATCGCATCAACACGCTGTTCCAGGGCCTCCGTCTCGCCCTCAGGCAGGATAGCCGATGGATAGAGCGGCGTCTTACTCTGATCGGTAGCCAGATGAGAGCCCACGATGAAGAGGTTGCTCTGCGTGTGAATCAGGAACTCGCGCTCATCATCATCCTGAGGCAGTTGAGCCACCAACAATCCGATATGCGAACAGAGTTCGTCGATAGTGCCATAAGCCTCCAGACGGACATCACTCTTCTTGATACGTATGCCACCCACCAGACTGGTCATGCCTTTATCGCCTGTGCGAGTATAAATCTTGGTCATTTTCATAAGGTTTGAGATTTAAGATTTGAGGTTTTTAGAAGTTTACAATATAATTTTGTTTCGTGCGCTTAGGGTCAAAGAACACGATGCCGCAGTAATAGAGGTCAAAGGTGACTGTTGCCCTTGGGTCGCGCTCAATACTGTGCCAGTATTCTGGGGCACGCCAGATATCTTGAATCACCACCACCGACTTGTCGCTGCATTTCGCGAACAGCAGTCTATAGTCTGTCTTGACAGGCACGATAGCCATATCCACCGCATCGGCATTGTCAACAATCTGCGCCTTGCGACATCCAGCCTGCAGATAATCATGGAAGCCCGTCTTATCAATAACAGTACGGGGCTGCAGCTCATTAACCAGCCGGAAATAAAGCAGTCCCAGTTTGCGACGCAGCCAGCGGTCATCCGGTCCCAACTCCTCATAGGCATAATACGGCCAGTGCTCGTTGATGACATAGCGCACAAAACGGTAGTCGGTGGGCGACTGGATGCCGAAGCCCCTGCAGTGCCCTATGCGCCTAAGCCAAACGAATGCCTGTCGTAGTCTATTCATAGTTGTCATCTGGAATTTAAGCGCAAAGATAATCAATTATTCCTAATAATTTAGTAACTTTGCAGCAAAATTTTATGATGATGACAGAAAAGATTAAAGTCATTGCCTTCGATGCCGACGACACCCTGTGGGACTGTCAGGGCTATTTCGAAGAAGTAGAGAATCACCTATACCGCCTTATTGCCCCCTATTGCGAGGATCCCAAGAAGGAACTCTTCAAGACCGAATCGGGCAATATGGCCGACCTTGGTTATGGTTGTAAGGCATTTACCATCAGTATTTTAGAGACAGCCATGCGCATAGCAGGCAACGACCTCTCAGTGACGCAGCTGGACGAACTCCTGCAAGACTGCAAGCGACTGCTCCACCTGCCTGCCACACCCCTGCCAGGCGTAGAAGAAACGTTGAAAGAGTTGAGAGACAGAATACAAGAGTCAAGCCTCTCACCTCTTACCTCTCACCTCTCACCTCTCAAACTGGTCTGTTTCACCAAAGGTGAGTTGCAGGATCAGGAGAATAAACTAAGGCGTTCAGGTCTGCTAAAATATTTCGATGATGTTGAAATCACATCCGACAAGACCCAGCGTGAGTTCCAGGCTCTCTGTGAACACCAAGGGATACATCCCTCAGAACTGCTGATGATAGGTAACTCCCTGAAAAGCGACTGCGCCCCGGCACTGGCCATCGGAGCATGGGCTATCCATATTCCCTTCCATGTGACATGGCAGTTGGAACATTTTGAGGATATAGACCACGAGCGTCTTATAAAAGTTGACCAAATCAGCGATATTCTGAAATATATTTCGTAATTTTGCATCCGAAAAAAACAACATAATACATATGGAACAGAAAAATTACAAGAGAATAACTGTGACATCAGCCCTACCCTATGCCAATGGTGGTGTGCATATTGGTCACCTGGCTGGCGTTTACGTACCAGCCGACATCTACGTACGTTACCTGCGTCTGAAGAAACGCGACGTAATGTTCATCGGAGGTTCAGATGAACACGGTGTGCCCATCACCGTTCGTGCCCGCAAGGAGGGTATCACCCCTCAGGACGTGGTTGACCGTTATCACAAGATGATCAAAGACTCGTTCGAAGAGTTCGGTATCTCATTCGATATCTATAGCCGTACCACCAGCGAGACACACCATAAGTTTGCTGCCGAGTGGTTCAAGAAGCTTTACGACGAGGGCAAACTGGTGGAGAAGACCACCGCTCAGCTCTACGACGAGGAAGCCAAGCAGTTCCTGGCCGACCGTTATGTTGTAGGTGAATGCCCCTACTGCCACAACGAGGGAGCCTATGGTGACCAGTGTGAGAAGTGCGGACGCGACCTAAGCCCCACTGAGCTGATTAACCCCAAGTCAACCATCAGTGGTTCTACTCCTGTTTTGAAGGAGACCAAGAACTGGTACCTGCCTCTAAACGAATATCAGGACTGGTTGAAGCAGTGGATTCTGGAGGGTCATAAGGAGTGGCGCTCAAACGTATACGGACAATGCAAGAGCTGGTTGGATATGGATCTGCAGCCACGTGCCATGACGCGCGACCTCGACTGGGGTATCCCTGTACCTGTAGAGGGTGCCGACGGCAAGGTGCTCTACGTATGGTTCGACGCACCCATCGGCTACGTATCAAACACCAAGGAGCTCTGCGAAAAGAATCCTGAGAAGTGGGGCAATTGGGAGAAGTGGTGGCAGGACGAGGACACCCGTCTGGTGCACTTCATCGGTAAGGACAACATCGTGTTCCACTGCATCATCTTCCCTGTGATGATGAAGGCTCACGGCAAGTATATCATGCCTGACAACGTACCTGCCAACGAGTTCCTGAACCTGGAGAACGATAAGATTTCCACCTCACGCAACTGGGCTGTATGGCTCCACGAGTATCTGGTAGATATGCCTGGCAAGCAGGATGTACTGCGCTATGTGCTGACAGCCAATGCACCTGAGACAAAGGACAACAACTTTACCTGGAAGGATTTCCAGGATCGCAATAACAACGAGCTCGTTGCCGTTTATGGCAACTTCGTGAACCGTGCCCTCCAGCTGACTAAGAAGTACTGGAATGGCGTTGTTCCTGCTTGTGGCGAGTTGCAGGATGTGGATAAGGCAGCCCTTGAGGAGTTCAAGGATGTGAAGGGTAAGGTAGAGGCGCTGCTGGAGCAGTTCAAGTTCCGTGATGCCCAGTTCGAGGCTATGAACCTGGCTCGTATCGGCAACCGCTATATCACAGAGTGTGAGCCTTGGAAGGTATGGAAAACCGATCCGAAGCGCTGTGAGACCATCCTGAACATCTGCTTGCAGTTGACAGCCAACCTGGCTATCGCCTTCGAGCCATTCCTGCCATTCTCTTCAAAGAAGCTCCGCGAGATGCTCAATATCAACAGTTTCGAGTGGGAGCAGTTGGGTTCTATCGATTTGCTGAAGGCCGGTCATCAGTTGGGCGAGCCAGCTCTGCTGTTCGAGAAGATTGAGGATGAGGTGATCCAGAAGCAGCTCGACAAGCTGGAGGCTACCAAGAAGGCCAATCAGGCTGCTGCCTATAAGGCCGCTCCTATCAAGGATACCGTTTCGTTCGACGACTTCGAGAAGCTCGACATCCGTGTTGGTTTGGTAAAAGACTGTCAGAAGGTGAAGAAGAGTAAGAAGCTCCTGCAGTTCACCATCGATGATGGTTCTGGTACCGATCGCACCATCTGCTCGGGTATTGCTGCCTTCTATGAGAAGCCAGAGGAACTCATCGGCAAGCGTATCCTGTTCGTGGCCAACTTCGCTCCCCGCACCATGATGGGCATCGAGAGTCAGGGTATGATTCTCAGCGCTGTGGATGCAGACGAGAGCCTGAGCGTGGTGACCACAACAAAGGATGTGAAGCCTGGTTCGCAGGTCGGTTAAGACACAAGAACTGGGTTTTAAAGACACAAGAACAGGTTTTAAAGACACAGTAACATAATAACAGGTTATTAACATAATAACATGAAATGAAGAGGCTAATATTTTTGGTCATGTGGTTGCCCTTGCTGGCAACGGCACAGTACAAATCATCGGTATGGTGTCCGGACAATGGTGATGGCACCTATACCAACCCAGTGATTAATGCCGACTATTCAGACCCAGATGTCTGTGTGGGAGCCAGTGGTGAGGACTACTACATGACAGCCTCCTCGTTTCAATGTACACCTGGTTTGCCTATCCTGCATTCCAAGGACTTGGTAAACTGGGAAATCATCAACTATGCATTAGGCAACCTCTACGAGGGCAATGACGCGCTCCTTGCCCATTTCAGCAGTAAGCCCCAGCATGGTGCCGGAGTATGGGCACCCAGTATCCGCTACCACGATGGCTGGTACTATATCTATTGGGGCGATCCCGACTTTGGCGTGATGATGGTGAAGACCCAAGACCCAGCAGGAAAATGGGAGGCCCCCGTGTGTATCATCAAGGGCGAGGGCTATATCGACACCTGTCCGTTGTGGGACGAGGACGGACGCTGCTATCTGGTAAACGGATGGGCCAACAGTCGTTCGAAGTATGCCTCCGTGCTGACCGTTCGTGAGATGAGTGCTGACGGCATGAGACCAATCGGACAGCCCGTCATCGTGTTTGATGGCAACGGCACGGAGAACCGTACCTGCGAAGGGCCCAAGTTCTACAAGCGTGACGGCTGGTACTGGATTATGTGTCCGGCCGGTGGTGTACCAGAGGGCTTCCAGCTGGCCATGCGGTCTAAGTCGCCCTACGGCCCCTACGAGCACAAGATTGTGTTGGCGCAAGGCAAGACCGCCATCAACGGTCCTCATCAGGGTGGTTGGGTGCACACGAAATACGGGGAGGACTGGTTCCTACATTTCCAAGACAAGGAAGCCTACGGACGCGTGGTACACCTGAATCCTGTAGACTGGTCCACTGGTTGGCCGGTGATGGGAAGACTCACCCCCAACCCCTCTCTGGGCAGAGAGGGGAGTAGATACACCGGAGAGCCCGTAGTAACATATAAAAAGCCGAAAGCTTCGAGCACACTCATCCAGAATCCTGCAGAAAGCGACGAGTTTAACGATACGAAACTGGGGCTCCAGTGGCAATGGCACGGCAACTACAATGAAAAGTTTGGTACTGCCACCGCCTTTGGCTGCTATCGTATCTATAATTATAAACTGTCGGAAGGCTGGAAGAATTTCTGGGAAGTGCCCAACATGCTCCTTCAGAAGACACCTGCCGACGAGTTTACAGCAACGGCAAAGATACGTTTCACCTCAAAGGCCGACGGACAGATAGGCGGTCTCATCATGATGGGACTCGACTATTCAGCAATCGTAGTGAAACGCGTAGACAAAGCGTTCCAACTGATACAGATGACTTGCAAGGATGCCGATAAAGGGAAGCAGCAGACAGAGACCGTGCTGGCCACGCTGAAACCCACGGCAGAAGACAAGATAGACTATAAGCCCGGTATCCACGAAGATATCTACCTGCGCCTGCAGGTGACCAATGCCGAGGCAGGTGCTGCCCACGGCGGCAAACCCATGGTACAGTTCTCCTATAGTCTGAACGGCAAGAAATTTCAGAATTGCGGCGAACAATTTAAGATGCGTCAAGGCAAATGGATTGGTGCGAAATTCGGTTTCCTCTCTGTAGAGACCAACGCTAAAACAGATCGCGGATGGGTGGATGCCGATTGGATAAGAATAAATAAGAATTAAAGATAAGACCTAAAAACCTGAAACCGCCAATGAAGAAAATAATTCTCCTGGCTACCGTCCTACTGACGGCATGCCTGCAGATAAAGGCACAGACACTTGCCACTGAATACAAGGGTACCGCCAGTGGCAATCCCATCAGCGGAAGCGTGTTCTGTGCCGACCCCACCGCCATTGAATACGATGGTCGCCTCTATGTCTATGGCACCAACGACCACCAGCAGTATATCAAGAACGGTAAGACGGGCAGCAATGGCTACGGCAATATCAAGTCGCTGGTCGTTTTCTCAACCGATGATATGGTGAACTGGACCTTCCACGGCACCATCGACGTGAGTAAGGTATGCACCTGGGCAGGACAGTCGTGGGCCCCCTCAGCCGTATGGCGCGAGAAAGAGAATAGCAATGGCACAAAGACAAATGAATTTTATATCTATTTCGCCAATGGAGGCGGTAGCGTAGGTGTGATGAGGAGCACGAAGTCACCCCTTGGTCCGTTTTCCTCGCCTCTCAGTCAGCCCATGATACGTCACGGTATGGCTGGCGTCGACCCCTGCAACTGGCTGTTCGACCCAGGTGTGGTGATCGACTCTACAGGCACGGCATGGATTGCTTTTGGAGGCGGAGACCCGCAGTCGTCAGGTTCCAAGCTCTGGCCTGGCAACTCACGCATTGCGAAGTTGAAGTCAACGATGACAGCCCTCGACGGCGCTGCAGTGAATATGCCTGCCCCGTACCTCTTTGAGGCCAGCGAACTGAATATCATCGGCGGACGGTTTGTCTATACCTATAACACCTCCTGGGGCGACCGTCCCAACTGGAACAGCTACGAGAAACGCAACGGACTGGCAGCGCCCTCGGCCTGCAGCATGTGCTATATGGTAACAGACACGCCACTGGATCCTGACTCATGGGAATACCGTGGTGAGTATGTGCCCAATGAAGGCAGTTTCAGCAGTCTGGGTGCCGACTATGGCAACAACCACACCCACCTGCATAAGTTCAATGGTGAGTATTACCTCTTCTATCATGGCAATGTGCTTGAGAAGACCATGAAGAGCAAGAATGCTATGAATAGCAACGCCTCTGGCTATCGTTCCCTCTGTGTCAACAAACTGACGGTGAACGAAGAGACGCAGAAGTTGAGCAAAGTCAGCATGAACAAGACTGGCACGACTGCCATCAAGAATATGGATCCCTACACGCTGCAGCAGGCCGAGACGATGTCGACCTCTGGTGGCGTGAACTATGAGGACTTCAAGAATATCAAGAGCGTGTCCAAGAGTTCGCTGGGCAATGATGCCTCAGAGAACCTGTACGTCAAGATGGCTTCAGGTGCCTGGACAATGGTCCGCAAGGTAGACTTTGGCACAAACGGTGCCCGCCAGTTCACCCTGAGAACACGAGGCACGGGTAAGCTGGAAATCCGCGTTGACAGCAAATCAAAGGCAGCAGCAGCCACAGTGGAATTCTCGTCAACCACGTTCCAGGACTTCACCATCGACCTGGACCCTGCCCTTTTCAAGAAAGTACACCACCTCTATTTCGTCTTCACCGAATCCACCAATGCCCAGTTTGACTCCTGGCAGTTTGCGGAGTACGACCCCACAGGTGTTTTCGAGATTGAGACAACAGAGGATATACCGGCAGAGAAGCAATTCTTTGACCTCAGCGGACGCCGCCTGCCGAAGGACAGTAAGCATCGCGGCCTCGTGATAGAACAATACACAGACGAAAACGGTACGAAGAAAGTACGCAAGCATTTCTAATTTATGAACTACGCAGTGATTATCGCCGGTGGGTCCGGCAACCGTATGGGACAGGATATTCCCAAGCAGTTTATCAATGTTTATGATAAGCCTGTCCTGATATATACTTTAGAAGGTTTCCAGCGCCATCCGATGATTGATGCTATTGAGGTGGTATGTATTGAAGGCTGGGAAAGTATCGTACAGGCCTATGCCAATCAGTTTAACATCACTAAACTACGTTGGATAGTCAAAGGCGGCAGTTCTGCACAAGAGTCAATCCGTAATGGCGTCTTCAACCTTGAAGGCAAACTATCGCCCGATGATACTGTTATCATTCACGACGGCATCCGTCCGGTGATAGATGATAGCGTGCTGACAGATGTCATAGAAGTGGCCCATCAGTATGGCAATGCCGTTACGTCACTACCCTATAACGAACAGATTTTTGTGGTCAGCGCCGATGATGCCAACACCACCACGCAGTTTATCCCCAGAGAGACCCTACGCCGCGTTTCTACCCCACAGGCTTACACCTTCGGTCTGCTCGACGAGAAATATCATGAGGCCTTCGAGAAAGGCATCGGCATCTATGGTTCCCATTATGCCAATACGATGATGGTAGAACTTGGTGTGCGTCTGCACTTTGCAAAAGGTTCAGACAAGAATATCAAGTTGACAACAAAGGACGATCTGGAAATATTCAAAGGTTATCTGACTAAAGAAAAAGACAGTTGGTTGAAGTAAGATGAATAAGCAACATCCATTATACAAGGAAGACATTACCAGGATTCTTTCCATAGAAGGAATGAATACCCTGTCAGGAAAAACAATCCTAATCACAGGAGCTACAGGTATGGTTGGCACCATGCTGATTGATGCGCTGATGGCCAAGGGCGATGTGAATGTCATTGCCGTGGGACGTAGTCGTGAGAAGGCTTCCGCAAGACTTGGTATGCATTTCGATAACAAGCATTTTAGTTTCCTTGAACAAGATGTTTGTCAGCCCTTCCCTGCCGATATCCATGCCGATTATATCATCCCTATGGCCAGCAACACCCATCCGTTGGCCTATTCTCAATATCCCATTGAGACAATGATGATTAATCTCAAAGGTGCCGAGCATGCCTTGAATCTTGCAGAAAAGACAGGAGCAACAGTTGTCTATACCTCTACCAACGAAGTCTATGGCAATGCCATTGACGGCCAGTCATTCACAGAAGGCAGCAACGGTCTGCTGAATCTCAGTAATGCCCGTGCGTGCTACAACGAGTCCAAGCGTTCTAGCGAGGCCTTGTGCCAGTCGTATGCAGCCGAGAGAGGTGTCAAGGTAAAGATTGCCCGTTTGTGCAGAATATTTGGTCCCACCATGCTGATGGAAGATAGCAAAGCCTCTTCACAGTTTATTCGCAAGGCTGTCGATGGCGAGAATATCGTGTTGAAATCTGCTGGCAACCAGTACTTCTCCTATACCTATGTGGCTGATGCCGTGATGGGACTGCTGACAGTATTGCTCAGAGGCGAGGATGCCGTTGCCTACAACGTCAGTAGCGAGAAGACCAATATCTGCCTGAAGGACTTTGCCCATATCTGTGCCGAGTGTTGTGGCAGGAAGGTGGTATTCGACTTACCTTCTGAGACAGAATCCAAAGGCTATTCCGTAGCAACAAGGTCTATCTTAGCCAATGAGCGTATCAAGGGGATTGGTTTTACCCCCTATTACGACATCCACGATGCCATCAGCAGAACAATAGAAATTTTAAAGACTTAAGCGAAGGGATTCTCTACGCGCTGGTGCATGTCGAAGAAAGCCTTCACGTGGTGGGGCACGCGTTTCTCCTCAGGGGGCAACTGCATATAGTCGCCATACACGCCGCGCAGGTATTCGTCATAACCAGGCATCATACGGATGGCGATATTCTCAAACGGCATATCTACAGGTTTGCCATCCAGTACCCTGCTATCAAATAATTCGCGCATAGCATAGGCACCACCATAATTAATAATGTGGTGGGTTGAGCCGTAGGGATACTTCAAGCAGATTGCACGCATCTGACGGAGTAGCGAGCGGCGCATGTACTGACGAAAGAGGAATCCCAGTGTCTTGTAGCAGAAGCGACCCCACTCATGCGGCTTCGTGAGCAACATGATATACTCTACAAACGTGCTGCGCGTGCAGATAGCCTCATGTCTGTTCTGCAGTTTCTTATAGCGATACACCAACGCTTCTACCTCAGCCTTATCGTTGCTTGTGCTGTCAAGTGGGAACACATCGATATACAGACCTATGACGCAAGGCACGTCAGCCCGCTCTATCAATGTGGTGTGCTTGTTGCAGAACTTAGGAAACGGCAGGTTGTAAGCCTCGTGCGTCTCGTCCGACACCAGTTCGTAGTCACCAAAATCCGTGGTGCGACAAATCTCCATGAAGCGCTCAAAGTCGGGTCGCGGCATACCCACATCGATATCATCGTCCCAGGGGATGATACCCTGATGACGTACGGCACCGATAGCCGTACCTCCGATGGCATAATAGGTCAGTCCGTACTTCTCGCATATCTCATGGAACGCCATGAGCACATCCGTGATGATGGCCTTCCACTGGGTCAGTTCCTGTTCTGTCAGTTCATGATTCATCTTGCGTCTTATTTTTTATTGCCTGCAAAATTAGTGATTATTATTTGAACATGCAAATTTCTGTGGAGCAACTCGTCGTTTCTGTGTGGGTAACTCGTCGTTTTTCTATTTCTGACAATTCTGACACCTTTTATTTGTTACATTCATATATTTTTCTTAACTTTGCAGCAAATAAAAAAGATTGTCAGTATAACATATGAAAATAAAAAAGTACATACCAACGAGACGTATCGGTAATGTTTTCAATCAATTAGTATTTCCCTTTTGCATCGCCATTTACACTCTTATTCCTTTTTATACTGAGGTCGGCATAGCATATTACGGATTCCTTGTTTTTGTCTATTCAGTCTTCATGTATTGTCTCATCATGTCTTTTACACCCATGGGGTGGATAAGACGGAGGAATAACTGGCTTACTAACGACCCTAATAATCCTATAAAAAAAGAGAAAATAGAAAAATACAGAATACTGTGGTTTAAAGATGTGAAAAATGGTGTGGCATGCTATTACTATCCATCAGACAAGAAATTCGTCCTTTCACACATCATGTTCCTCAATCCTGCCCGCTATGAGAAAGAGTATGGGGAACGGAAATACCAGGCACAGGTGCGGACGGACCGTATCAGCATACCCCATTACACAGCGATTTCTGATTGCGACAATTGTTTTTCCTTCAATGTGGGTGTCATCATTGACAAACAATCTGCAACAAAAGCAAATATATGCAAAATCCGAGATGAGATAATGGAGCTGGCTAAGGACGACTACGACCAGCATATCTTCGTCCGATTCTCATTCGATGAGGATACCCTATATATGGAAATACACCAATTAGAACACATCAAGTCCGTTCTTGTAAACAAGGACAACGAGAAGGAGTATTACATACCAGAAGAATACGAAAAAAACAACATAAGCATCTCTGACCGATTCTATAATATCTTAAATACTATTTCTATTGAGAATTATCTCGGTTCTTTAATGCCAAAAGACATTATTTCAGAAGAAGAGTTTAAAAAGGTATATGGATTAGGAATCGTTTGAAAAGCATAAAGCGTTTGCTAGGGGGAAAAGTGAAATCACAGCATTTTTCCCCATTCTCTTGCATAATTAGATTTTTGTTTGTACATTTGCAGGGTCATCAAGATGATGATTACCTGTGAATAATAAACCTAAAACAATAAAATTATGAAACATCTAAAACTTTTCGGCCTGTTATCAGGACTTCTATTCTCGGCGTTGGTAATGAGTAGCTGTGGCGATGATGAAGAGGATCCATTAGGAGGAGCCAGGAAACCCAGCGATATCCAGTGGGCGCAGCACAGTTATCAGATACATTGCTCTGGCGAAAGCTGGACTGAGATAAAATGGGAAGGCTATTATGCCTCTATCTATGACAAATGGACCTTCAACAAGGGCAGCAAGAAAGACCACAGGATTTTCTTCTCGCACTACAGATGGTTCCCTGCGGACTACGGACCAACTTACTGGACAGAGAAGCTGGACAATGGCGACTGGTATTACGAGGGCCGCTACAGTTCCCACGAATATGAAAGCAAGACCTTGGGGAATGACAGCACACAGATTACCTTCGAGATGCAAGGCCGTACGTGGCATGGCGTCATCACCAATGGCGACATCATTCTTTCCACACCCAACGGAGAGGCTTCTGTAACCCTGAAGCGCTTAACCGTAGAGCCCTACGACGGCTCGTATGACGAGACTCTGAAGGATATCCTGTAAGTTGAAACGGATACAAAAAAAGAAAGCCCGATCTCTCATGGAATCGGGCTTCTTTGTGCTGAGTATTTATCAGGTCCTGCCAAACAGCCATTTCTTCAGGAACGGACTGATGCGCAGGATGTTTGAGGTGATAATGCTGAAACCAATGACCAGCAGGGCAAAGAGCACGGAGAGCGTGGTATCAGTGATAAAATTGTGCTGATAGCTCTTGAAGAACAGACCCACGCTGGGCAGACTGGGCACGAAGAGGAAATGAATCAGATAGATATCCAGCGTGCGACGGCCTATATACTGCAACGAGGCGCCGATGATGGTCATCTTGGTGAAGTAGTGCTTGTAGTTGCGGAAATACATCAGGGCGATGAGCAACAAGAGGAACATGGCTCCCGTCTGGGGGATGATAGCCCACGCCATACGCAGGGTGCGCCATTTCAGGGCATCCATCGTACAGAGGATAGCCAGCAGCACGATGATGGGGAAGAACCACTTCGAGTCCATCAGTTTCTGGAAACCATTCCAGTAGCGATGGGCAATATTACCAAAGAGGAAGAACGGCATCCACAGCATCAGTTGCCCCAGACTGGAATCCAGCAGGAAGCGGTGGATATCGGTCATACCGCCACGATAGCCCTTGGCCCATGAGAAATAACGGGGCTGATAGCACGAGTCATAGAAGGCCAGCGAGACAAGGAACAGCAGGGTGATGAGTGCCGCGGATATCCAGAAGGCCTTGTTTTTCGAGAAAAGCGAGGTAATCTTACTCTCCAGATAGGCAAAGGGATAGTAGATCAGGAACATGTAGAGCAGCACCAGCGTGAACCAGTAGCCACCCTTTGTGGGCGAATGGAACGACTCTTCAAGGCCAGGCCAGAAACTGGGTTTCAGGATGGCTGTAGCCAGGAGGAAGAAGCAGATGGTGGGGATGAGTTGCACGCGCATCTTCTTCAGCACCAGCGTACCCAGGTTACGCAAGTCCCACACCTGCGAAGCTTTGTAGGCCAAGAAGCCACTGATGAAGAAGAACAGCGGCATGCGGAACAGCAACAGGAACTGAAGTGAAGAAGAGTGCTTCCACTGTTCCTCGAAACCTATCTGCGCCACGTGGTTGGCCACCACCATAATCATTGTGAAGCCGCGAAGGGCATCGAGCCACTCCATGCGTGGCTTCTTCGTTTGTGTTATTTCATTCATGGCTGCAAAATTACTTAATTTATTTGGAACTTCAAACAAAATGTCGTATTTTTGCATGTTGATATGGAGAATCTGAAGGAAAAGACAGCCCGCGGACTGATGTGGGGAGCCGTAAACAATAGCACGATGCAGGTGTTGAACCTGTTGATTGGCATCCTCGTACTCCGTCATCTGACGCCAGAGGATACGGGTCTCATCGGCATGCTGGCTATCTTCTCGGCCATCGCAGGCAATCTGCAGTCAAGCGGATTCTCTACGGCACTCATCAATGAGAAGGCACCCACCAAGGAGCAGTACAACAGCGTGTTCTGGTTTAATATCCTGATGGGTGGCGTGCTCTATCTCATATTGTTTTTCTCGGCACCGCTCATCGCGTGGTTTTTCCATCAGCCACGGCTCACTGACCTGTCGCGCTTCCTGTTTCTGGCCTTTTTCATCTCATCATTTGGCATCTCTACGAATGCCTATATGGTGAAGAATATGATGAACCGCGAGATTACGATTGTCAACCTCTCGGCACTCCTCATCTCTGGAACCTCGGCCATCATTATGGTATGGTGCGACATGACCTACTGGACACTGGCCTGGCAACAGGTGATCAATGCCGCCGTACTGGTCATTGGCCGATTCCTCTACGTGAAATGGAAGCCTACGTGGCATTTCTCATTTGACTATATCCGACAAACGTTCTCGTTCTCAATGGGAATACTGGTCACGATGATTGTGAATACTGCCAACCAGAACGTGCTAACCGTCATCTTCGGACGCCTGTTTCACGATGCCCGCGTGGTGGGAAATTTCTTTCAGGCCTACAAATGGGACTCGATGGCTTTTCAGACCGTAGGCGGTATGGTGGGACAAGTGGCGCAGCCCGTCTTGGTGAGTGTGCGCGAGGAGCACAACCGCGAGCAGCAGGTATTCCGAAAGATGATGCGCTTCACGGCCTTCCTCTCCTTCCCTGCCCTCTTTGGACTGGCATTGGTGTCGCGCGAGTTCATCCTCTGCACCATTGGCGAGAAATGGATTAACATCGTGCCGCTGCTCCAGATACTCTGTATCAGCGGTGCCTTCATGCCCCTATATACACTCTATCAGAACCTCGTTATCAGTCATGGGCGCAGCGATATCAATATGTGGCTCAACATCTGTCAGGTGTTGCTCCAGATGGGCGTCATCTTCGCTTTCTATCGTGAGGGGATGACCATGATGGTGGTGGCCTACTCGGCATTCAATATCCTGTGGCTGGGTGCTTGGCAGATATTTGCCAAACGGATTATCGGGGTGAGCACGATGGACTTCCTGAAGGATGTAGTGCCGTTTATGCTGTGCGCGGCAGTGGTGATGGGCGTCTGTCATCTGGCTACACTGAGTATCACGAACAACTGGTTGCTGCTGGGCGTCAGACTGCTATTGGCTGGTCTGCTCTATTATGGCGTGATGCGTCTGCTGAACGTGGTCATTCTGCGCGAATGCATACAATTTGTGAAAAGTAAAAAAGTGAAAAAGTAAAAAATAGAGAGATGGAGATATCTGTCATCATACCCGTCTATAACAAGGCCGAATACCTGGATAAATGTTTTGTGAGCATTTTTTCGCAGGCGTTCGATAGTTTCGAGGTGATTGTCGTGGAGGATGGCAGCACAGACGGCTCTGGCGATATCTGCGACCAATGGGCTGAACTGGAACCGCGACTGAAGGCTTTCCACAAGGAGAACGGAGGGGTGACGGCAGCGCGTCGCTACGGATTGGAGCATGCTGAGGGCAGATTCATCATGTTTGCCGATGCCGATGACCTGTTTACGAAGGATGCCCTCGCCATGATGTACAGACTCATCAACGAGACAGGCGCCGACGAAGTGATTGGCACCTACGATGACCAGTACGGACAGCGCCACGACTCAGGACTGAGGGGCTGGGTAGAACCAGAGCATCTGATTCGCGACCTACTGGCCCTGCGCAGTCAGTTCTGCGTGCTGTGGGGCATCATCTTCCGTCGTGAACTGCTGGAAGGTTGTCTGGGTACACCTCGTGAGGTCATTGAGCGCGAGGACTCGCTGATGCAGATAAAATGTCTGATGAAACAGCCCAAGGTCTTTTTCACAGAACAGGCGGCCTATCTGCACTACGAAGATGTGCCTAACAAGCGCAAGGAGACGCTGGACTGGATTCGTATCTATGACGAGGAGTTGCGTCAGACGTTACAGCCGGAGTGGGCGCGCTACCATTCGGCTTTCGTGCATCATCAGATTAAGGTGTACGAGAAGTTCATCGACAAAAAACAATTCCAGGTGCTCGATTCGTATTATCGCCCTCTGCGCCAACAACTTACCAACGACATCCCCTTCATGGACCGTATCGCCATCCAACTGCCGGCACGTCTGGCTTATCTCTTGATTCATACTTACAAGACTCTGCTGAAATGGAAGAAATAAAGAAATATCCAGCACAGAACAATGTGGCTGTGCTGCTCATCATTTTCTCTCGTACGGAGACGCTGAAGCGCACCTTTGGTGCCATCCGCCAGTGCCGTCCCTCACGTCTGTTTATCTATCAAGACGGTCCACGCAATGATCAGGAAGCGCTGAAGTTGGAGGCAGCACGACAGATAGTGGATGATAGCAAGATAGACTGGGAATGCGATGTGCAACGCAGTTACCACAACGAGAACTCAGGTGCCTGGCTGTCGAACCACAAGGCTCAGACATGGGCATTCTCATTGGCAGATAAAGTGATTGTGTTAGAGGACGACTCCACGCCTTCATTGTCGTTTATCCCTTTCTGCAAGGAGATGCTCGACCGTTATGAGCACGATGAACGTATCACGATGATAGCTGGTTTTAATCATGAGGAACAGACGGATGCGCCCTACGATTATCTCTTCACCACAGCCTTCAGCATCTGGGGATGGGCTTCATGGCGCAGGGTCTTTGAGCGTTGTGAGGTGGGTTACCCTATTGCTGATGATGCGTTCAACATGCACCAGTTGGAGGCTTATGTAGCCAACAGGCACGAGGGTGGCAAGGAGATGCTGAAGAAGCTCTACAAGCACAAGGCATCTGGCAATCCTATCTACGAGACACTAATCTGGACGGCCTGCACACTGAATAGCGGACTGACCATCGTACCTACAAAGAACCTGATACACAATACAGCCGTGAGCGAGGAGTCGGCTCATTTCCAGAGTTCACTGAACACGCTCCCCAAGGCGATGCAACGACTGCTCACCATGCCCAGTCATGAGCTGCAATGGCCTTTACGCCATCCAAAATATGTCATCGAGAATGTGGAATACAAGCATCGCATCTATCGCATCATGGCATGGGGACACCCATGGGTGAAGATTGGTCGCTCTATCGAAGAACTGATACGCAACCTGCGCTATGGCAACATGAAACAAATCAGGGAGGCTGTCAAACATAGGATTAGTAAGCTGACAGGGAGATACGATTATCAGTAGTTCTTTTTGGGAGTTAAGGAGTTAAAGGAGTTAAGAAGTTAAGACGATTGACTTTTCAGGAGTTAAGACGATAGTATTTTTCTACGAGAGGGATGACACTATCAGGCACCAGCCCCTCGATACTTTCACCAGCACGCACACGCTGACGAATTTCCGTACTTGACACAGGAAGCAGAGGCACATCGATGGTGCCAGGATAGGACTCACGCGGATAGGCTATCACCTCGTGATGATCCATAATATCCTGCCAGTTGCGCCAACGCTGGAAATGGGCCCAGTTGTCGCCTCCTATCAACAACGAGAACTTGCAGTCAGGATAGTCCTTGCTCAGGTGCTTCAAGGTGTTCCAGGTATAAGAGGGTTTGGGCAAACGGAACTCATAGTCGCAGGCCTTCACGCCCTCAACACCCTCAAGGGCTTTCTGCGCCATCTCTAAACGCAGACGGTCGTCCAACAAATCGACATCATTTCGTTTCAACGGATTCTGTGGCGACACCATCAGCCATACCTCATCTAACGCACATTGCCTCAGCACGGCCTGTGCTAAGGCAATGTGTCCGTTATGGATAGGGTTGAAAGAACCACCAAAGATACCGATTGACCTCATCCCAGGAATTCTTTGACGATTCTCAAGGTCTCCTGCTTGGCTGTCTCCAAGTCATCATTCACGATGATATGGTCAAACTGAGAAGCGAAGGTCATCTCGTATTCTGCCTTTGCCAGACGCTCGGCAATGGCTTCTGGTGTATCCGTAGCACGACCTTCCAGGCGTTTGCGCAACTCCTCAACAGAGGGGGGCTGAATAAACAGGCTCAAGGCCTCATCACCATAATATTTCTTGATATTGATGCCACCTTTCACATCGACATCAAACACCACATTCTGTCCTTGGTTACGCTGGTTCTCCACCTGCTGTTTCAGTGTGCCGTAAAAGCGGTCCTGATAGACCTCCTCGTATTCCAGGAACTCGTTGTTCTGAATCTTGGCCTTGAATTCCTCTGGCGTCAGAAAGAAATACTCCACGCCATTCTTTTCTGTACCACGAGGGGCACGACTGGTGCAGGAGATTGAGAAGTAGAGTTTCAGCTCTAGATGCTCCTTCATCAACCACTGTACGATAGTTGACTTTCCACTACCCGAAGGCGCAGAAACGATTAACATTTTTCCTTTCATCACAGCGCGTTCAATACTTGTTCCTTTATCTGCTCCAGCTCGTCCTTCATCTGCACCACGATGTTCTGCATCTCGGCCTGATTGGACTTAGAGCCAGTGGTATTGATCTCGCGACCCATCTCCTGGGCGATGAAGCCAAGTTTCTTACCCTGTCCGTGACCATCACGCATCGTCTCGCGGAAATACTTCAGATGGTTGGTCAGACGCTGTTTCTCCTCACTGATATCCAGCTTCTCGATATAATAAATCAGCTCCTGCTCCAAGCGGTTCTTGTCATAATCCACACCAGGAATCTGCTGCAGTCCGTCAACGATACGCTGGCGAATCTTCTCCACACGACTCTTCTCGAATGGCTCAATCTCAGCCAGCAGACGTTCGATATTATCTATCTTCTCAGCGAACTTCTTCTCCAGCGCAGCACCCTCCTGCTTACGGAAATCCACCAAAGCAGCAATGGCGCCCTCAACAGCCTTACGAGCAGCATCCCACTCTTCGTCTGTGAGCTCTTCCTGTTCAGTCTTCGACAGCACATCAGGCATGCGTGTCAAGGTGTACATCCAATCCTCAGGCTCAGGGATACCAACCTTCTGAGCTACATCCTTCAGTTGATGGTAGTAGTTCTCTACGAGAGCGGCATTCACAGGTGTCGCATCCACACTGGCATCTTTCTCAATCCAGAGTGAGAAATCCACCTTGCCACGCTCCAATGAGGCAGCAATCATCTGACGAATCTCCATCTCCTTCTCACGATAGAGTGGAGCAATACGCGTCTGCAGATCCAACTGCTTAGAATTGAGTGATTTGATTTCTGCGCTAATCTTCTTGTCCTTAAAAGCCACGACTACCTTGCCGTAGCCTGTCATTGATTGTATCATGTATCTTTATTTTATTTTTATTCTAGGCTGCAAAGGTACAAAAAAGAAGTGTAAAGTGGTGAGCGAAAAGTGAAAAATTTACTGCCGCTGCATAATTATTGCTAATTCATAATTTGTTATTCATATTTTTTTCGTACCTTTGCAAATCATATTATATAATAAGGTACAAAGCAATGGCTTGCATACTACATATTGAAACAAGCACACAAGTGTGCTCCGTAGCTGTCTCTGAAGACTCGCACGTCATCTTCCAGCTGGAAGACCATAGCGGGCCAAATCATGCCGAGCGTCTGGGTTCCATGGTGGACGAGGCGCTCTCGTTTACTGATAATCATGCGATCCCGTTTGATGCTGTCGCCGTAAGTTGCGGCCCTGGCTCCTATACTGGTTTGCGTATTGGCGTCTCTATGGCCAAAGGCATCTGCTATGGCCGTAACCTGAAACTCATCGCCGTGCCCACACTGGAACTGATGTGTGTGCCAGTATTGCTGCGCGAGATGGTGGAAGAGAACGCCCTTCTCTGCCCGATGATTGACGCCCGCCGCATGGAGGTCTATGCCGGCATCTACGACCGTGCCCTGAAGGAGGTTCGTCCTGTAGGTGCTGATGTGGTGGACGCAGAGACCTACAAGCAGTGGTTGGATGAGCGTCCCGTGTATTTCTTCGGCAATGGTGCTGCGAAGTGCATGGAGACCATCAATCACCCCAATGCCCATCTCATCGAGGGTATCGAACCCTTGGCAAAATGGATGCAACCCCTGGCAGAGCGCCGCCTGCTGAACGGGCTGACTGAGGACGTGGCTTATTTCGAGCCTTTCTACCTGAAGGATTATGTGGCAAAAATGCCAAAGAAACTGATTTAACACTATGAACATACAAGGTTTAGACTACAACACTCAGCGTGAACTGCTGCAGATGCCTGAATACGGACGCGAGATTCAGCGGATGATAGACCATGCCGTTACACTCCCCACGAAGGAGGAGCGACTGCTCTGTGCAAAGACTATCGTGAAGCTGATGGAGACAAAGGTGCCACAGATACGTGAAAACAGTGGTTACGAGCAGACGCTTTGGGATCATCTGTATATCATGAGTCACAAGCAGCTGGATATTGACTGGCCCTACGATATCAGTGGGGCAGAGAAATTCCACGATAAGCCCCAGCCCATGAAACTGCCTCAGAGTAATGTACGCCTGCGTCATTACGGCAAACTGGTCAGTGAACTGCTGGAGAAGCTCAAGGACATGCCGGAAGGTGGCGAACGCGATGAGTTGATACGTCTGACAGCAAATCAGATGAAACGTGACCTGGTACAATGGGGACACGGTTCGATTGACGACGAGAAGGTTGCCGATGATATGGCGCGTATGACTGACGGTGCCGTACAGCTGGACCTCAACAATTTCGTCTTCGAACGTATCAATATCAGCGAACCACAACAGAAGCGTTCATCTGGAAAGAAAAAGAAGTAAATGGCAGCATTCATTATTGAAGGAGGACATCCGCTAAGCGGAGAGATACAGCCACAGGGCGCCAAGAACGAGGCCCTGCAGGTGATTTGTGCAACGCTGCTGACCAGCGAGAAGGTAACCATTCATAACATTCCGCAAATCAGGGATGTGATGACGCTCATCCAGTTGCTCAAGGATGTAGGGGTGAAGGTTGCTGCTGATGGCAACACCTACACCTTTCAGGCCGATGAACTGAATCTGGACTACCTCCAAAGCAATGAGTTCGTGCAGAAATGTGCACAGTTGCGTGGATCAGTCATGATGATTGGTCCGCTGCTGGCTCGCATGGGTAAGGCTACGATTGCCAAACCTGGTGGTGACAAGATAGGACGCCGTCGCCTGGATACGCATTTCCTGGGCTTCGAACGTCTGGGTGCACAGTTCCATCATGTTGCAGAGCGTGATGTCTATGAGATTCACGCCCAGCAACTCAAGGGCTGCTATATGTTGCTCGACGAGGCATCTGTCACAGGTACTGCCAATATTGTGATGGCTGCTGTGATGGCCAAAGGCACCACAACGATTTACAACGCTGCCTGCGAGCCTTATCTGCAACAGCTCTGCAAGATGCTCAACAAGATGGGTGCACGCATCAGCGGCATCGCCTCGAACCTGCTGACCATCGAGGGTGTAGACCACCTGAACGGTACAGAACATACCATTCTGCCCGATATGATTGAGGTAGGCTCGTTTATTGGTATGGCAGCCATGGTGGGCAACGGCATCCGCATCAAGGATGTCTCTATCAAGGACCTGGGTATCATCCCCAACACATTCCGCCGCATGGGTATCACCATCAAGGAGGAGGGCGATGACCTCTATATCCCACAGATGCGCCACTACGAGATACAGTCGTTTATCGACGGCACCATCATGACGCTGGCAGATGCGCCCTGGCCAGGACTGACACCCGACCTGCTGTCTGTACTTATCACCGTGGCCACACAGGCACGCGGTTCTGTATTGGTACACCAGAAGATGTTCGAGAGTCGTCTGTTTTTCGTTGACAAGCTCATCGACATGGGCGCGCAGATTATCCTCTGCGACCCACATCGTGCCGTCATCGTTGGTCATGACCGCAAGCTGCAACTGCGCGGTGGACGTATGTCGAGCCCCGACATCCGTGCAGGTATTGCCCTGCTGATTGCCGCCCTGAGTGCAAAAGGTACCAGTCGTATTGATAATATTGAACAGATAGATCGCGGCTACGAGGATATCGAAGGTCGTCTGAATGCCCTTGGCGCGAAGATCACCCGTCTCCCTTAAAGCCCATTAACCCCATTATCCCCATCCCCATATCCCCCATGATTAGAAAGGAAGATGTCTACAAGATAGGTCGCATAGGAAAGGCACACGGCGTCAAAGGCGAGGTGTCATTCAATTTCGATGATGACGTGTTCGACCGTGTAGAGGCCGAATACCTTATTCTGGAGGTAGATGGTATCCTGGTACCATTCTTCATGGAGGAGTATCGCTTCCGCTCAGACAGCACCGCACTGGTAAAGTTCGAGGATATCGATACCCAGGAGCGTGCCCGCGAGCTGACCAATTGCGACGTCTATTTCCCACGCGACCTTGCTGATGATGAAGAGGAAGTCCTCACCTACTCTTTCCTCGTGGGCTTTGGCATCATCGATGCCAGCACAGGCAAGAAGGTGGGCACCATAGCCAGCATCGACGAGAGCACACTGAATATCCTCTTCGAACTGGAAGACGGTACGCTGATACCTGCCAGTGAGGAACTGATAACTGACATTGACAAAGATAATAAAACGATTACAATAGCCCTGCCTGAGGGCATCTTAGACTTATGAAAAGACAAATAGCCATTCTTGGCTCTACAGGAAGCATCGGCACACAGGCCCTCGAAGTGATTGAGGAGCACAGCGACCTCTATGAGGTGTACTGCCTGACTGCTAATAATAAAGTGGAACTGCTGGCCGAACAGGCTCATAAATTCAAGCCTGCAGCCATCGTCATTGCCAACGAGGCACGTTATGACGAACTGAAACAGCTGATGAGCGACATGCCCGACGTGAAGGTGTATGCTGGTGCACGCGCCCTCGACGAGATTGTAGAGGCAGGTCCCATCGACATGGTACTCACCGCTATGGTGGGTTTCGCAGGACTGAGTCCTACCATCCACGCCATCAAGGCACACAAGACCATCTGCTTAGCTAATAAGGAGACACTGGTGGTGGCTGGTGAACTGATTTGTCAGTTGGCTATGGAGAACCACTGTTCTATCCTGCCTGTGGACAGCGAGCACTCAGCTATCTTCCAGTCGTTGGTTGGTGAAGACGAGAATCCTATCGACAAGATTCTGCTCACAGCCAGTGGTGGTCCCTTCCGCTTGAAGTCCATGGAGGAGATTGCCCACGTTACAAAAGCCGATGCCCTGCGTCACCCCACATGGGACATGGGAGCCAAGATCACCATCGACTCTGCTTCCATGATGAACAAAGGTTTTGAGGTCATCGAGGCAAAATGGCTCTTTGGCGTTGATGCCAAGCAGATTCAGGTACTGGTTCATCCCCAGAGCATCGTGCACAGCGCCGTGCAGTTTATGGACGGTAGTGTGAAGGCCCAACTTGGTGTACCTGATATGCGTCTGCCTATCCAGTATGCCTTCTCGTTCCCTCACAGACTGCCCCTGAGCGGCGACAGACTGGACCTGTTTGCTGCACAGCATCTGGATTTCTTTGAGCCCGATTTGAAGAAGTTCCGCTGTTTGGCTATGGCCTACGAGGCCTTGAACCAGGGAGGCAACATGCCCTGTATCGTCAATGCGGCCAACGAGATTGTAAACCGTGCCTTCCTGGAAGACCGTTGCGGATTCCTGCAGATGGGCGACATCATTGAAGCCACCATGCAGCGCGCCACCTTCATCCAGAAGCCTACCTATGAGGATTATCTTCAGAGTGATGCAGAGGCACGTCGCATAGCAACAGAGTTCCTTAAGGGAAGAGTGAATAGTGAAAAGTGAATAATTTGCTACCGCTATCCCTATACAAGAAATAAAGATAATAATTAACTAAACGAATAGAAAAAGTGCGGAAGCAAATTTTTCACTTTTCACTATTCACTTTTATTTAAAAAATGGAAGTATTTCTGATAAAAGCCCTGCAGTTTCTGATGGCTATCAGTCTGCTGGTACTGCTCCACGAACTGGGCCATTTCACGTTTGCAAAACTCTTCAAGGTACGTGTCTCAAGGTTCTACCTCTTCTTCAATCCTAAGTTCCACATCATGAGCACCTACGACACCTGGGTACGCCGTCTGTTCAGACTGAAGCCCGAGGTGGTGCCCACCGTCAAGGACGAGGATGGCAAGGAGAAGAAAGAATATGTGGGAACGGAATACGGACTGGGCTGGCTGCCCCTGGGTGGCTATTGTGCCATCGACGGTATGATTGACGAGACCAACCAGAAACTCTCTGAAGTAGCCCAGCCCTGGGAGTTCCGCACCAAGCCCACCTGGCAGCGTCTGCTGATTATGGTTGGTGGCGTGCTGGTCAACTTCCTGCTGGCTCTGTTTATCTATTCCATGGTGCTCTTCACATGGGGCGAGACATACGTTCCCCTGCAGAAGATGTCACAGGGAATGGAATTCAATGAACAGGCAAAAGCGATTGGTTTCCAGGATGGCGACATCCTGGTTTCTACCAACGAGAAGGACTTCAAGAAGGCTGATGCCGATATGTATCGCATGCTCTGCAACGCCGAGGAAGTTCATGTTCTGCGCCATGGCAAGCCCGTCACCATCCAGATGCCGGAAGGTCTCAGTCTGGTAGAGATGGCACAGACCATCCCCACCTTTGTACGTCCACTTCTTCCTGCCGTCATCGACAGCGTCATTCCTGACACGCCGGCAGACAAGGTAGGATTGCTGAAGGGCGATAAGATCCTGGCAGCCAATAACCAGCAGGTAAAATCATTCTACGGCTTTACAGACGAACTGACTCGCATGAACGATGTGCTGGCCTCAGCAAAGACACATTCAGATAGCGTCAATGCCCGCCTGCTGACATTGGTGATTCAGCGTGGCGAGAACATAGAGACCGTCTCTACCCTGTTGGCAACCGACCTGAAGTTGGGCTTTGCTCCTGCTACCCTGTACGAGCCCACCACTTTCGAATATGGTTTCTTTGAGAGTTTCCCTGCAGGCATCAAGTATGGCTGGAACACCCTGAGCAGTTATGTGAGCGACCTGAAATACCTGTTCTCAAGCGACGGCGTGAAGCAGTTGGGTGGCTTCGGAGCCATCGGCAGCCTGTTCCCTTCAGCATGGGACTGGCACCAGTTCTGGTTGATGACAGCCTTCCTCAGCATCGTCCTGGCCTTCATGAACATCCTGCCTATCCCCGCATTGGATGGTGGTCATGTGCTGTTCCTGCTCTACGAGATGATTACGCGCAAGAAACCCTCAGAGGATTTCCTCATCAAGGCTGAATACATCGGTTTTGGTGCCCTGATTCTCTTGATGGTTGTAGCCAACATGAACGACATCCTGCGCTATCTGCACATCATGTAATGGGTGGCACCCGCTGTAGTATTCGTAAGGAGAAATAGACACAGAAGAATACTACATACAAAAGACATATCTGAAGAACTGACGGATGAAGACCGTCAATACTTGCACAAGGCATTTGGGAAACCCACCCAAGTGCCTTGTTCAGTATACCCACAAAGCCTAACAGTACTGGAGCCAGCGAAGGTATCATCACCACGAGTAAGGCACCATACAGAATCATCGTGGCTGCAGGAATCACGATAAAGTTAGTCAGCAGGAAATAAGTAGAGAAGCGTCCGAAGTAAAAGGCAATCAGAGGTGCCACACCTACCTGTGCTGCCACAGAGAGTCCCACCATATTATATATATAGTGCTGCAGCGGACGCCCTTCGAAATAATGTTCAGGGAAGAAACTCTCAAACAAGGGCATCAGCAGCAGGATGGCCAGGACCGCCGAGAACGATAGCTGGAAGCCGATATCGAATAAAGAGGCAGGATTCACCAATAGCATCACGATAGCCGTGAAGCACAGGATATTCACGGGAGAGCGGTGACGCCCACCCACAGAGAACAGGGCATAGATACTAATCATCGTAGCCGAACGGACCACACTCGTTGACAGTCCCGTCAGGAAGGCAAAGGCCCAGATGCTCAGGATAATAACTACCTGCGACAACCAGAAACGGCGACGGCCAAGGGTCAGTCGGAAAAGCAGAAGATAAATGATGCCCAGATGCAAACCACTTAGGGCAAGGATATGTGAGGCACCCGTCACGGAATAGGTCTCACGCAGTTCCTTCGTCAGGGCCGACTTATCTCCCAGCGTCATAGCAGCCAGTACAGCATACTCATCATCCGACGACGACGTCCTGTAGCGGTCTAACAATGTCTGTCGGTAATCCAGACATCGCTGCTGTACACGTTCCATGCGAGAGAGAGGCCGTTGCGCGGTGAGCGACGGTACCTTTCGCTGGTGGCGATGCGGCCTTTCAGCACGTTGCCCTACCAGCATACCCATCAAGAAAAAGCACAATAGGACAGCCATACTCTGTACAAGTGCCCAACGGTGGAGCAGCCACGCCATCAGGATACAGACAATCAACGACGTCAGGATGATACCCACATGAGGTATCATGGGCGCCACAATGATACCTATAGCCATGCTTACAGCGGGCATCAATAAAGGTACTGTTTCCGTTATCCTCTGTTTCACAGCATGCAAAAGTACAGAAAAAAAATGGTGTAGGCAATCATTACAACATTTATTTGCCTACAATTCAACTTTTACATAGCAAGAAAATCTATTTTCATGGCATGAGAACAACAGCCCGTGCCACAAAAAAAAGCATGCCATCACACACGTAAAAAGCGTTCCACGACGTGGGATAAGAATTCCGCGACGTTGTACAAATATCCCACGACGTGGAACAAGTATTTCACGTCGTGGGACAAATTAAGACTGCGCGATTAAAGTTTTAAGCTCTGCCCTGAGTAAAAGCGGATAAGGGCCAACTGATAAAGATACTCGTAACGAGCCTGCGTCAAGTCGCTCTCCGACTTCAGCCAGTTATTCTTTGCCTCATTAAACTCCGTAATCGTGGACTTGCCCTGCTCATACTTAGCCTGAGTCAAACGGAAAGCCGTCTCACTGCTCTCGCTGGCCTGCAGACTGCTTGTCAGCTTCTGATTGGCAGCAACAGCATTGTAATACACCTGCTGAATCTCCTTATACAAAGCCTTCTTCGTATTGTCAAGCTGCAACGTCTGGTTCTCACGGTCTATCTTAGCCGATCTGACACTGTTGCGTGTCTGGAAACGGTTGAAGATAGGGATATTCAGGTTGAAGCCCAGATACTGACTGAAGTTATTCTTCATCTGCGTAGAGAAGTCATCAGCCTTGAAACCAGAGGTCTTGTAATAGTTAGAACCCAGTCCGGCACTGAAGCTCAAGGTAGGATAATAGCCTGCCTGTGCAATCTTGATACTGTTCTCCGTGGCACGCAGACGCAGCTGCTGTGCCTGAATCTCCGGTTTGGTGGCCAAGGCATCGGCATAGATGTCATCAGGAGTCGCGATAATATCGCGACCTACAGAACTGATTTCAGGACGGACCACGGAAAAGCCCTCAGGACTTTCCAGTTCCAGCAGTTGCGTCATAGACAGAATCGCCAACTGCAGGTTATTATTAGCCTGTGTCGCTGTCAACTGACTCTGCGCCAGCGTTGCCTTCTGCTGGGCAAGTTCTGCCTCACTGGCCCTGCCGATATTGAGGAGCGCCTGCAGACGAGCCACCTGTGCGCTGTCGATACTGATCTGACGCTGAGCCACGTCGGCTATCTCCATATTATAGAGAATCTGCACATAAGCTTGAGCCACCTGCGTACGAATATCGTTCTTCGCCTTCTCCAGGTCCTGCGTAGCAGCCTCAAGGTTCAACTGGTTCAGTTTGATATTATTAGGTATCTGGAAACCAGTGAACAACGGCACACTCGTACCCAACGAGAACGAGGTAGACGAGGTATTGGTATTCGTATAGGTATTCTGAGCTGTGAGTCCGCGTCCGAAAGAGAAGTTCTGTCCGGCACTGCCACTCAGATCAGGCAGACGCTGGTTCCTGGCAGTCGAGAGCTGAATCTCCTGCTGGCGACACTGGTTCTCCTGTTGCTTGATGGTGATATTATGCTCTACGGCATAATCGCAACATTGTTCCAGTGACCAAGGCTGCGTCTGAGCATGCATGGGCATAGCAAACAACACAGCAAGCAGTCCAAGTATTACAATAATGATTGGCATAATAATTACTCGTTTTTATCGTCTTCTGAAATAATCTGCGGACCACGCACCTTCTGGTCTTTCTTCAGGCCCTTCCTAATCTCAATATTCACGCCGTCACTGAGGCCTGTCACCACAGCCTGACGCTCGTAGGTCTTCTGCTTGCCCTCACCCTTCACCACATAGACGAAGGTGGAGTCGCCCACGAACTCGATAGCACTCTCAGGCACACAGAGCACATTGTTGGCCTCAGCCAGCACAATCTCGGCATTGGCGCTATAGCCAGAACGAATCTTACCATCGGAAGGTACAACAACAGCCGCCTTGATCTCAAACTGGTTTGCACCATTGCTCTCTGTAGCCTTAGGCGAGATATACTCCAAGGTAGCATCAAACTGCAAATCCTGCAGAGCACCAATGGTAATCTTCATGGGCACGCCGATAGCCAACTGTCCCACTTCCGTCTCATCGATATTTCCACGGAAGATGAGGTCATTCATATTAGCCACCGTAGCAATCGTCGTACCATCATTGAAGGTGTTTGAGTTAATCACCGAGTTACCCACCTTGACAGGGATATCCAGGATGATACCGCTAATCGTTGAACGAATCAGCGTGCTCGATGCAGAGGCGTTCGACTTCGACACACCATCACGTACCACCTGCAGGGCATCTACAGCGGCAGCCTTCTCTTCCTGCGCCTGCTTCAACTGCTGACGCGCCTTCTCATAATCCTCGTCGCTCACCAGTTTTTGGTCATGCAGGTTCTTCGTGCGGGCATAGTCGGTCTCTACCTGTTTCAGGTTGATATCAGCCAGTCGCACACGACTCTCTGCACTCGACAGCTGTCCCATATCAGGAATCACCTTTACCTTGGCAATCACCTCGCCCTGTTCCACACGGTCGCCTGGCTGCTTCATCAGTTCAGCGATGATACCACTAATCTGTGGTTTTACGTTGACCTCATTACGAGGCTCTATCTTACCCGTAATGATAGTTGTCTTACGGATGCTGTCCGTAGCAGTTGAGAACTCCGAATACTGAATCTCCTTTGGCTGACTCTTCTGCCACAGGAATACGAAAGTTCCGATGAAAATCAGCGCCACAATAGCAGCGATGACCAGTTTGAAATACTTTTTCATATCTATATCCTTTTATTTTTTTTTACCCTTTTACTTTTTCACCTTTTTACCCTTACTCATCTCTCATAGCATCTACCGGTTTTATGCTCATAGCGCGTGCAGCAGGCGCCAATCCGGCCAGCACACCCATCGCCGCAATAGCGAGCGCAGCAAAGATAGCCGTCCAGAAACCCACCTGGAAATGAGCAGCCAGGATACCATCTTCCGTATTGGCCAGTTCCAGCATCTGCAGAATCATCACGGCAAAGAGGATACCACTCATACCCGCCACCATCGTCAGGACAATACTCTCGGAGATAATCTGTGAGAGAATCATCTTTGGCGTGGCACCAATAGCGCGACGGATACCTATTTCTATGGTTCGTTCGCGCACGGTGACCATCATGATATTCGACACACCAATGGCACCAGCGAGCAAAGTACCGAGACCTACCAGCCAGATGAGAAAGTTGACACCTTTAAACAGGCTATCCAACATCTGGAATAGCACCTCTGTATTAAACACCATCACACCTTGCTCGTCTTCCGGGTCAATAGTATGAGCACGGGCTATCGTCTCTCGAATACGATCGGCGATGGTAGACATAACCACGCCCTTTTTACCCGTTACGGCTATCATGTGCACATTCTGTCCCATGTTATAAGTCTGTTGCATCAGGGTGATAGGCAGGAGCATCGTCGTACCCGATTCGCCACCGAAGTTGATACCCTCAGCAGAACTATAGTCCACGCCTACAATCTGGTAATAGACAGAGTCGACACGGATAAAACTGCCACAGGGGTCACCACCTCCAGGAAAGAGATCCTTATAGGTCTTCTTCTGAATGACGCACACCTTACGACGCTGCGCCACGTCCATATCGTTAAGATAGCGCCCATAGCGCATCTTAGGTTCACTCACCCGCTGATAGTCCTCCTGCACACCATTGATGCTGACAGTTGTCTTACGATCACCGAAATAGGCCGTACCACCATTAGAGAAAAGCACAGGACTCACCACTTCGAGTTCTGGTATGCGACTCTTCAGACGTTGCACGTCCTTGTACTCCATATCCCATCGACGACCCTTGCGAAAACCCTTGTAAGCCTTTGTGGTAGGTTGTGCCCAAATCATAGCACTATTGGTAGCGAATCCTTCGAAATTCTGATTGAGCAATTCCTTCATACCCTGTCCGCCACCAATCAGTGCCACCAGCATGAAGACACCCCAAAACACCCCGAAGCCCGTCAGGAACGAACGACTCTTGTTGCGCGTCAGCGTGTCGAGAATCTCTCTATATGTATCTATATCTAATCTCATATCAGTTCACAGTTCATTATTAGTCGGCACGGAGTGCTTCTATGGGACGGATTCTACTTGCTTTAAAGGCAGGAATAAGCCCTGCAATAGTACCAGCGATAATCATGACCATCGTTGCCTCAAAGCACACATCGAGCCCCACCGTGGGGTCCAGGAACATGGTGGCCTTGAACAGACCCGCATCCACCTTCGTATGACCCAAAGTGGCATCCATATACTCATTGGCAGCAATGCCGAGAATCATACCAATATAGCCAAAGATAGTGGTGATGATGATACTCTCGATGATAATCAACTTCAGGATGCTCCAGGGTTTGGCGCCGATAGCTTTGCGGATACCAAATTCATGGGTGCGCTCTTTCACCGTTATCAGCATGATATTCGAGACACCCACGATGCCACTCAGCAACGTGAAGAGTCCTACAATCCATAGGGCCGTACGGATAATACCGATACCTTTCTGCATCTGCAAGTTCTGCGTGTAGCGGTTCCACAACCAGATAGCACTTTCATCATCTGGATGAGCCTGATGTGCCGTATTGATACGCTGACGGTAGTCCTTTTCAAAGGCTTCGTTATCACCTTCTGTCTCAAGACCGTGGAAAGTGAACTCTATGCGTCCTGCGTCATCAGTCTTGGCGCCATAAATACTCTTGATAGTGCTATAGGCTGAAAACATATCAGCGCGTCCGTTCTCCTGTTCTTTGTAGATACCCACAATCTTAAAGGCGAAATTTCCCACCTTCACAAACTGTCCTACATGCGTTTTGAGTTCTTTTGCCTGTTTTTTACTAATGATCAGAACCTTACGTTTTCCATTGATATCAATAGTGTTGATAAAGCGTCCTTGTAACATTTCCACCTTATCAATCTTGATATGATTAGGATAGACACCAGCAATCGAACCCGTCAGATACTGCTGTCCGTTGCTCACCATACCAGAAGTGCGATATTGGGCACCTACCTCATCAATAACGGTCTGAAACTCTTCACCGGTAATGTCGATGTCGCGTGCCTTCAGGTTGATCCAACGCCCCTCCTTCATACCCTGATAAGGCATAGACGTTTCACCACCATAGACCACCATTGAGTTGCTCAGGAAGCGATTCATCTGTGTCATATTGGCATTGATGAGTCCATTACCAGCTCCCAGCAGCACGATGAGCATAAAGATGCCCCATGCTACAGCAAAACCGGTAAGTCCCGTACGCAACTTATTGCGACGTGCCGTCTGCCATATCTCATTCAATAATTCCATCCTTGATACGAATAATGCGATTGGTTTGCTCTGCCACACCAGGGTCGTGGGTTACAATGACCTGTGTGATATGCTCCTGAGCATTCAGATCCTTAAGGAGTTGCATCACCTCAACAGAGGTCTTCGAGTCGAGCGCACCTGTGGGCTCGTCGGCCAGAATCATCTGTGGTTTTGTAATCAAAGCACGGGCTATGGCCACACGCTGTTTCTGTCCACCCGAGAGTTCATTGGGATAATGGTCGGCCCAGTCTTTTAAACCCAGGCGCTCCAAGTATTCCATAGCAAGGGTGTGTCGCTTTTTACGCGACACCCCTTGATAAAAGAGCGGCAACTCCACATTTTCCACAGCATTCTTAAACGAGATGAGATTAAACGACTGGAAGATAAATCCAATCATGTGGTTACGATACTCGGCAGCCTTGCTCTCAGAGAGGTTCCAGATACGCACACCATTCAAGGTGTAGAGTCCCGAGTCGTAGTTGTCGAGGATACCCAGGATATTCAGCAAGGTGGACTTGCCCGAACCTGAGGCACCCATGATACTCACGAACTCGCCTGCCTCGATGTCGAGGTTGATTCCTTTCAGTACATGCAAGGGCTGAGCACCAAAGTAAGTCTTGTTTACGTTTTCTAAGTGTATCACTTTGTTCTAGTTTACCTTTTTTATTTCGTTAGACGCAAGGATTGTCATGTTTGTTGCAAATCATACGCATCTTTAACATCTTCTAACGTTATGCCCAGCAACTGCATCTGTCGGAACAGTTCCGGCAGTTTCTCTTTCATGAACGCCTGCTTGCGTTCTTTCAAGATTTGCTTCTTGGCTCCTTTGGTAACAAAGTAGCCTAAGCCTCGTTTATTATATATAATGTTCGCGCGAGCCAACTCATCGTAGGCTTTGACGGCAGTATTAGTATTCACCTCCAAGAGTACGGCATACTCTCGAACAGAAGGAATACGGTCATCATCCTTATATTTGTCTGCGAGAATCTCATCACAGAGGCGATCGGCCATCTGGATGTATATCGCTTTATCATTAGTAAAAATCATACGTTCAACCATTTATTGTTAATAACCTGCATGCGGGTAAACAGCTTATACGAAATCCAATAGTGGATGGGGATGAGGAGAGTGACCACCGAATTAATAATATAGAAGGAGGGATGGAATGTCTGTGTATACGTGTTAGTCTTCTCGTCCCAAGTACCCGTTATGAATTTGAAGTCAACGCTGTTCCAGTCAATCTGATTCAGAATCATAGTCAGCAGAATGACGACAACGGCAATCGTACCGCTGGTGAACAGGAATTGCTGACGACGGAACAGGGTACCGCCTACAATATAAAGTGAATGGATGTAGAATACCCATGCTAAGCCCATCCAGGTAGTCTGCCAATACTCGACGACAGCATTTGTGCCGAAAGGTTCGAAAAGTTTGGGGATACCCCAGATAATGACACGTCCTGTCAGCAAGTCGACAAACACACGCAGACTATCAGCCAACATATAGGCGGCAACCGTCAAAATAGCCATCAACACAAAATCGTGCAGGAAACTGACAATGTATTTCTCCATGTTGCTGACGGGCCACAGCAGATAGGCAGAGCGCTTGCGCGTGTCTTTCATCTGTGAGAACATGCTCGTGGCACCAAACAGCATAGCGATGCAGAAAAAGAAGATGCCAAAGGATACACTCTGTACTACATGCTGATTATAGGCACGGAGAAGGTCTTCCTTAGGCCAGGTCTCCATAATAGAGTATGAGAATCCCTGCACACGCGTCCAAAACAGGTTTGCCACAAACAAAACCAGCGTATAGATGCCGAAGAGGCGAATCCACGACTTGCGACTTACTAAGAACTGGCACTTCAATGCCTGTGAGAATCTATTGAAATTAAATGAATTCATAATTGTATGCGTTTTTTAAAGGTTAGGCTTTGGTTTGTGTCTTATAGTTAAACAATAGTTCGAGGTTCACTTGCGTCTCGGCATCACCTTCCTGACGATGGCAAATAACAGCATTACCCTGCAGGGTGGGCTCGGCATAGAGCACGCTATCGTCCATCTCCTGTGGTGTACGGTATTCGAAGGTGTACTGATCCTGAATCTCCTGCATCGAGGCATTCAGCAATACAGAGCGCTGGTCGAGCATCACAATATGATCTAACATCTGCTCTACGTCGTGTACCTGATGGGTAGAGATAACAACGGTGCGATTCTCCGTCATGTGCTGGGCGATGACTTTGCGGAACTGCGACTTTGAAGGGATGTCCAATCCATTGGTAGGCTCGTCCATCAACAAGTACTTGGTGTTGGTTGCCATCGCAAAGGCAATATAAGCCTTCTTGCGCTGACCCATTGACAGTTCACCCAGATGAACATCTGCCGGCAATTCAAAGTCGGCCAGACAACCCTGCAGTATCTCATCAGAAAAATGAGGATAGAAGGGCTTGTAGAGTTTCACGTATTCAGAGAGGCAGATGGCTGGCATCTCGAACTCCTCCGTTACGAGGAAAACCTCACTCAGCAATTCTGGGGTTCGCTTACATGTTGCGATGCCATCACAACTAACCGAACCAGAGACGGGGCGCAAGAGGCCCGACAAAAGATAAAGCAGAGTAGACTTGCCTGTGCCGTTCTTACCCAGCAAACCATAGATTTGGTTCTCTTCCAACTGAAGACTGAACCCGTCAAAAACAAGTGCCTTCTGGCCCTTGTACTTAAAATTAATGTTGTTTACGTTGATCATAATTATCTTATAACTTAAAAACGTCTCTGTAATAGTGTACCAGTTGAATAGTACACTGCAAAAGTAGATGTTTTTATGATACCAACCAAATATTTGGCTGATTATTTTACGTGATTAACAAAACTTTAACAATTCCACCTTATTATATTTATTACTGACCGATGGTAACAACCTGGTCGCAATAATTAACAACAGCAGGACGATGTGTCACGAAGATAACGGTGCGACGATGGTCGCTGAGAATGTTTTCCAGCACCTTCTTCTCCGTCTCCACATCAAGCGCACTTGTAGCCTCATCCAGCAACATGATACTACCAGGACGGAGCAAGGCACGCGCAATAGCGATGCGCTGGGCCTGTCCCTCACTAAGTCCCCCACCCTGCTCGGAGAAACGAGTATCAAGTCCATCAGGCAGTTCGGCTACAAAATCAGCACAAGCCATCTGCAAAGCTTCCCTCATCTGATGATCTGTAGCCTGAGGACTTCCCAATTGCAAGTTCTCGCGCAGCGTGCCACTGAGCAATGTATTGCCTTGAGGCACATAGACAAAGTTGCAACGATGGAGGGGGGAGAGAGAAGAAAAACTAGTTTGACTAGTTGAACTAGTAGGACAAGTATTACTAGTTTCACTAGAATAAATTGAGATTTCTCCTTCCTGCGGCTTTACCAGCGCCAAGAGCAGGCGAATCAGGGTCGTCTTACCAGTACCCGTCTCACCCATCACTGCAGTACAGGTGCCAGGTTTGAAGTCAACAGAAAAGTCCCTAAGTGCAGGCTGCTGACCTGGAGCACCATAATTGAAAGTGACCTTATCAAACCGGACGCCACAAGGAGCCATTACCATACAAGGTTCACCCTGCTGTTCCTCAGGAATATCCTCCAACTCCATCAGTCGCTCTGCAGCAGTAAAGACACTCACGAAGGCAGGCACCAGTTTTGCCAGGTCACGGGCAGGTCCTTGAATACGGTTCACCAATTGCAGGAAAGCCGTCATGCCGCCAAAGGTCAGTGTGCCAGCATACAAACGGAGAGCGCCCCAAAGGAAAGCCACCAGGAATCCAATAGAAAAACCCAGGTTCAGGAAGAAGTTGCTAGCCACAGAGAAGGCCGTGCGTTTACGCACCCACTGGCGCAACGTCTGTTGGGTATTGTCCAGTCGCTCCAGCATCTGCCCGTCGGCCTCCATCGTCTTCACCAGCATACGATGCTGCATGGTCTCTGTCAGCAGACTCTGAATCAGGCTGTCCGTATCACGTACCCTTCTGTTGTACCTGCGCATATAAGCGATGTAGATACGGCTCACCAGGATAAAGATGGGCAGGATAGCCACCGTTGTAACAGCCAGCCACGTATCCATCTGAAACAGATAGACGAAAGCACCCACAAACATCGCCAACGTACTAAGCGTAGAAGGGAGCGTCTCCGTGAGGAAAGTGACTACCGTCTTCACATCCTGCTCCAAACGGTTGATGATATCACCACTATGCATCGCCTCGCGTCCTCGCCACTCAGAGCGGAGCAACCGTGCTAAGACACGCTGCTGCATACGGTTCTGTGCTTTCACACCAAGGATATTTCTCACCCATACACGTGAGATGCCCACAGCGAACTCACCCAGGATGAGGGCAGCCATCACCCCTACCGCAACATAGAGCGACCCGTCAAGTGCCCCTGATGCAATATCAATGGCACGTTGCATTGCCCAGACAGACGCTAGCCCCAGGCCAACGCCAAGCAGTCCGATGGTGGCGTTAAGGACAGCCTGCAGGCGATTACCCTGCAGCACCCTCCATAACCACCGGAATATCTCCTTTGCAGTAAAGTGATTATCAGGAATCTCGAAAAGACGTTTCAGTTTAGCGAACATCCGCCCCCCACATTAGCTTTTCCCTCAGTGTAGAGAAATAGCGTGTACTACTGCGCTTCACCACCTGTATATTATAAGGTGCACGACGTAATGTGATACAGGTGCCTTCGCCACACTTCTCCGAACGTCCGTCGGTAGCCACCAGGAAAGAGTGACTGCGGCTCTCCACGTCAAGGGTTATCACTGCATTGTCAGGAATAACGACAGGACGGATATTCAGGGAATGCGGTGCAACAGCCGTCATCACAAGCACGCCAGTACCAGGTACGATGACAGGACCGCCGTTAGACAAGGAATAAGCCGTAGAACCTGTTGGCGTAGAGACAATCAGTCCGTCGGCCTGATACGTTGTGAGATACTCGCCATTGATACTGGTACGGATAGATATCATAGCGGCAGTATCCCGTTTCAGGATAGCCACGTCATTCAGTGCATACGAGCACTCGTTCAGGGGCTGTCCGTCGGCCTGGACCTGAATCACGGCACGACTCTCCACGGCATAGTCATCATCATGCAAGGCTTGCAGACAAGACTCGATATCATCAGGCGTGATATCAGCCAGGAATCCCAGGCGTCCCATATTGACACCCAGGATAGGAATATGCTTCCCCCCAACCCTGCACGCCGTCTTCAGGAACGTACCGTCGCCACCCATCGAAATGGCGAAGTCAGCCTCGAAATCATCACCCACAAAGGTGGTAAAACGGTCTTTCTCAGCATCCAGGATACGATGCACATTACACATCTCATTGATGAAGTGATAGTATTCCTCATCAATGACGACACGTGCGCCATGCACTTTCAAACAAGCCAGCACCTCTTGTATGGCAGCAGATTTCTCACGCTGATAGAGGTTGCCGAAGAGAGCAAATGTAAGGGTCTTAGTTGACATATTTCTCCTTTTTCTTTTGCATTTCGCAAAGTTTTTGTATCTTTGCGTGCAAAAGTACAAATTTAATTTCAAAATATGGCAAAAGTTTATGTTTTTCTTGCCAACGGCTTCGAGGATGTGGAGGCGTTGATACCCGTTGACGTGTTGCGTCGTGGTGGTGTAGAGGTGATTACAGTCAGTATCACTGGTGACTCACAGGTGGTTGAGACTGCCCACAACGTACAGATTGTGGCTGATGCCATGATAGAGGATTGCGACTTCAGCGATGCTGACCTACTTTTCCTGCCAGGTGGTATGCCGGGTGCTTCCAACCTCTATGGGCACGAGGGTGTGCGCCAGGCTGTTCTCGCCCAGGCCAAGGCTGGCAAGAAGGTTGCAGCCATCTGTGCCGCTCCTGCTGTGGTATTTGCACAGCTGGGCATACTCGATGGCAAACGTGCCACGTGCTATCCTGGTTTCGAGCAACTGTTGGCAAAAGCCGACTATACCGCCGACCTCGTCACCGTCGATGGCAACATCACTACTGCAGAAGGTCCTGCAGCAGCATTTCCCTTTGCCTACGAACTGCTCTCACAACTCGTCAGCAAGGAAGTCAGCGACCAGATTGCAGAAGGCATGCGTTTTAAGCACTTGATGGCATAATGGATTATATCATCATCGTAGCAGGCGGCAAAGGCCTGCGTATGGGGGGCGACATCCCCAAGCAGTTCCTGCCTATTGGTGGAAAACCCGTATTGATGCGGACCCTGGAGCGTTTTCACGAATACTCCAAGGATTTGCAGATAATCCTTGTACTACCAAAAGCTCAGCAGAACTACTGGCAACAGCTTTGTGAA
>Ga0256406_1000811_pt1 | contig 53578 bp, 46 predicted proteins | sample RumenRJG_03DNA_FD_185986 | JGI IMG/M metagenome (GOLD analysis project Ga0256406, IMG submission 185986) | Bovine rumen microbial communities from Lethbridge, Alberta, Canada - RJG_03 | ecosystem: Host-associated > Mammals > Digestive system > Stomach > Rumen | place: Canada: Alberta | collected...
CCTCCTGAACCGAGTCTGTTTGATTAGAGGGGGCTTACTTTTTGAAAGAATAAGCCCGAAGTCTAAATTTACAGGGCTTCGGGTTGGATGTTTTTGCCATTTTGAGTTTTAGCGGACAGCAATAAATGTATTTAATCGTCTTGGCATTCAAGTTCGTATAGGTGAAATCGAACGTCACCATGGAGTACTCATTGCCCCAACTCCACTTCTCGAAGAACCCGTAAGGAGCCTTGTTCTTCATCCGCGAGACGTAGTTGTTGAACGCTTCGTAGTTGATATATCCCATTGCACCAGCGTAATCGAGAGTGTCGACCGACAGACTGTCACGGAATATGTCGCAATGGTACATGAAATTGCTCTTGTCCTTTAATTCCTCAGGAATTGAAGCGACATGCATCTTCAAGTAACTCTCGTCCAAGTCGCCCTCGACTGTGGTAATAAAGTACAGCGAATCATTCCTCATGCCGATGCAGAAGGTCGAATCATCAGAGAAAGTCTTTTCACAATCAGTACAGTAAAGGTCGACGTTATCAGTCGGAACCATGCGCCAGTTATGCGTATTCCGGTACATAAGCGCAGCCTTCCGGCGAGCGGCGAGCTGTCGCTCATGTTCCCTAACACGTTCGATGGAGTCGGCGCGCGCCTTGGCTATTGAATCCTCGATATGCTTACGCCATTGTTCGTTAAGCAATTGGAACCTGTTGTCCAACGCTTCAGTCTGCGTTTCAATAGCCTTGTTGAGGTCTTCACCCTTCAACTGGGGTATCATTTTGTTCTTCTTAACAACCTTAGCATAATCCTTTTCGAGCGTAATCATAACGTTGGCATTGGGTGTCAAGACATACAAATTACGTGCTTTCTTGTCGTAGGCATAGTTTTTCATCACGCCGAAGACCTCATCCACCATTTTATTCTCAATCCGATGGTAATATCCATCAGAACCTCTCTCCCAACTGACAATCATCATTCGGTTAAAGGAATTGTACGCGTTGTATTGCGCCCTGGCACAAGCACAAGTCAGGAAAAGTAGTAGATAAAGAATAGAGCGTTTCATATTATACATTATTTATAAGGTAGTTGTCAGTTGGAAATTAGCTTATTTCATTTCCAGAGGGTTGCCGACAGATGCGTCCGGAGCCTGAATGTGGAGCATGGCGCAAACCGTTGAGGCTATGTCAGTAATGCCAGCAGGTGCTGTACTCTCACCTTGCGGAACGTGCCAGCCATAGAATACAAGAGGAATATGTACATCGTACGCCATTGGCTGACCATGACTTGTTCCCTTATATGTAGGCGACACGGTAGCACCGAACACCTGCGGACGTGTCACAACCGTTATCTCGCCAGAGCGACGAGGCGCAATGCCGTTTATGAGGCGCGTCTTTATAGGCTCAGGAACTGTTGATTCGGCTATCTTATTATTGTCGACGACCCACAAGAACTGCTTATCCGTTTGCAACCATTTAACTGCTGCGTCGATAACGCTCTGCTTCTCATCTGCCGAATAAGCCTTGTCGTTAAAATAGAAATGATAGTTGTCCTCGCCAAGTACAGGGTCCGCCGTCATTGAAGGGAACTGACTGCGGAGATATTGGTTCATATCGCGCACCGTCTTGTCGTAGTCCCAGCCTTCAGCCGGTATGCGGTGCTGCTTCAGGAAGTTGTAGTTATGGCTTGCACCGTGGTCGGCAGTGAGGAAGAAGAGGTAGTTTCCGCGGCCAACCTTACTGTCGAGAAAGTCAAGGAACTGTGCGACGTCCCTATCCAGACGCAGGTACACACTCTTGTTCTCAGGGCCACGTGTAGAGTAAGTGTGACCAATGGCATCCGTAGACGATACACTCACCGTCAGCATATCACAACGACCATCAGTCTGACCGAGGCCTTCGCCGTCCACAGCAGCCTCCGCCATGAGGAAAGTCTTCGTCACCCCGTCATCGTTAGTCTTGATATTAAATCCCGGTTTAGTATGATTCTTATCGTTGAACTTCACCACCCAGTCGGGCAACTTATCCATATAGAACGTACTTGAAACGAAATGGCCGGCTGAAGTGTCCCACCAGTAAGCGCCGTTGGCACTGTGTCCAGCAGGCAGAATTGCAGCACGATCCTTCAGGGCGACACCGATGACCTTCGACTTGAAGTCTGTTGCGAGGTGAAGCTCATCGCCTATGGTTGTTCCCATCATACGGCGAGGACTCATCTGCCCCTCTTTGCTGTTTGATCCAACACTTCTTACCGTCGTGTCCGTACAGCAGTAGACAGGCTTTCCGTCCTCCCAGAACCAGTTGCCGGCTATTCCCGTGATTGCAGGAACGCCTCCGGTGAAAATGCTGGAGTGACCAATCGCCGTAACGGCAGGCGAATAGTTAATCATCGTATTGGCAAAAGAATAACCTCCGTCGAGCAATCTTCGAAGTCCGCCGGTGCCATAATCATCATGATAATAGTAGAGATAATCCCAACGCATCTGGTCGACGACGAGTCCTACGACAAGTTTCGGCCTGTCGACTGTGGATGTTTTCGTTATTTGCGCCCCTGCCGTAATGACAGAAGTGACGAGGAATGCCAAAATGATGACTAGCTTTTTCATTTCTTATTGTTGTTAAATGTAATATTTAGTATTGAACTTTATCAAAATGAAAAGAGCTGCCAGACTAACAAAGACCGGCAGCTCAATCATACAGTTCTCCTTTCATTGAGAACCTCGAGGTTGGTTTTGGTTCCCGCCTCACGACGTTCCCCATCATCAGCTTCGAAATGTAACCTGAAATTTAATCAATCTCTAACCAAAAACTAAACCTATGAATGAAACAATCTCTCTTGTTTCCACCTTAAAAATAAAACTAAAAACCTAAATCTATTACTACTAACCTAAACAATCTATTAACCTTTTGACGGTGCAAAGGTACTAAGTCTTTTGGTTACTTGCAAGGCTATTCGCGAAAAAATTCACTTCGTCTTGCAATTTCTTGATTAAAATCAAGCCGTTTTAACTTTGAACTTTTTACAATTCTGGAGTTAGGCTTTCCGACCTACTCTTTGCTTACCGGAATCTTAGCAACTCTACGTGCATGACGTCCGCCTTCGAAGGTGGCACTGAAGAACTTATCGAGTATTGCCTCAGCCTCCTTGTTATCGATGAAGCGGGCAGGCAAACAGAGCACGTTAGCGTCGTTGTGCTGACGGATTAGCTCTGCTACATCCTTGTTCCAAGCAATGCCGGCACGGATGCCCTGGTGCTTGTTCAGAGTCATAGCCATACCCTCGCCGCTGCCGCAAATGGCAATGCCCGGATAGATGTCGCCCTTCTCTATTGCGTCAGCAAGTGGATGGGCGTAATCGGGATAGTCACAACTTATATCACTGAAGCAGCCGAAATCCTCGTAAGGATAGCCATGCTTGTCGAGATAATCCAATACAAACTTCTTCAGAAGGAAGCCCGCGTGGTCGCAGGCGATGCCTACTTTCTTTATTTCCATAGTGTCTTATTTTAATGAAGGGGTGCGCTCCTGCGGCGCAGAAGCAAACAGAACCCCTTCGATGGTTTTACGTTTTTTATTTTCCGGCAAGAAAAGCCTTGACCTGGTTGTAGACGTTCTCGGCAGTGAAGCCAAGCTTCTCATCGAGAACCTTGTACGGAGCACTGAAGCCGAAGCTCCTCATTCCGAAGATACGGCTGTTAGGTCCGATGCCGACAAGCCCCTCGAGGGTTACAGGCAGACCGGCAGTCATACCGAACTTCTTGGCATTTGCAGGCAGGACACTTTCCTGATACTCTGCACTCTGACGACGGAACAGACCCTCAGACGGTGCACTTACGATGCGAATCTTCACGCCATCCTTGCGCAGGAGCTCAGCTCCGGCAACAAGCGTGCTGACCTCAGAGCCGTCGGCAACAAGGATAATATCGTACGGCTCATCACTTCCTGCAACGACGTATGCGCCACGGCGTGCCTGCTCATAGTCGTTACCCTCAGGCAGTTTTGCGATTGCCTGACGCGAGAAGATGAGCGCTGTCGGAGTCTCTGTATTCTCCATCGCCATTGCCCAGCAAACCGTTGTCTCGTCAGCGTCAGCCGGACGGAACACGCGAAGGCTGTCCTGACCCTTGTGGTTCTGAAGTTTTTCGAGCAGACGTATCTGTGCCTCCTGCTCAACAGGCTCGTGTGTAGGACCGTCCTCACCAACACGGAATGCGTCGTGAGTCCAAATGAACTTCACAGGAGTGCCCATCAGAGCAGCAAGACGTACTGCCGGCTTCATGTAATCGGAGAATACGAAGAACGTTCCCATAGCCGCAATGACTCCGCCATGCAACATCATACCGATGCACATGTCAGCCATAGTGAGCTCACTGACACCAGCCTGGAAGAAAGCCCCAGAGAAATCGCCACGGACAAGAGAGTGTGTCTGCTTCAGGAAGCCGTCGGTCTTATCACTGTTCGACAAGTCGGCAGAAGCGCAAATCATATTTGGAACCTGCTTGGCGAGTTCTGACAGACAAGCCGAAGAAGCGTTACGGGTAGCAACTCCAGGCTTCTGCTCAACCTTGGAGAAGTCGACCTTAGGAGCCTTGCCTGAGAACCACTCCTTCATTTCGGCAGCCTTCTCAGGATTTTCCTCAGCCCATTTCTTCTCCTCAGCATGACGCTCAGCGACGATACGGCGAAGTTCCTCACGACGGTCGTCGTAGAGTTTCTGTACCTCAGGGAATATTCCGAACGGTGCATCAGGATTTCCACCGAGATGCTTGACTGTGTTTACGAACGCGCCATCACCAAGAGGAGCACCGTGAGTCTTGACATTGTTCTCATAACTCGAACCGTCGGCCTTCAAAGCGCCCTTACCCATGACCGTGTTACCTATGATAAGCGTCGGGCGCTGAGTCTCAGCCTTGGCGGCGTTGAGTGCTGTACGTATTTCGTCGACATCGTTTCCGTTGATGGTCATAACGTTCCAGCCCCATGCACGGTACTTGGCAGCAGTGTCCTCGTTCATGACAACGCCGCACTCTGTTGAGAGTTGGATACCGTTCGAGTCGTAGAACATGATGAGGTTGCTCAGTCCAAGGTTGCCCGCAATACGACCGACACCCTGGCTAATCTCCTCTTCGATGCCTCCATCGGAAATGTATGCATAGATGCGGTGCTGCATTACTTCCTTGCCGAGGCGTGCCTCGAGGAACTTCTCAGCAACGGCTGCACCGGCTGCGATGGCATGTCCCTGACCGAGAGGGCCACTGGAGTTCTCGATTCCACGAGCTACGTTGAGCTCAGGGTGTCCCGGTGTCGGTGAGCCCCACTGACGGAACTGCTTCAAATCGTCAATGGTGTATTTGCCCTGGAGGCACAATGCCGAATAGAGCATTGGCGACATGTGACCCGGGTCGAGGAAGAAACGGTCGCGTCCTGCCCATTCCGGCTCATCTGGGTCGTAGACGAGATACTCCGAGAAGAGCACGTTGATGAAGTCGGCTCCGCCCATGGCACCGCCCGGATGTCCTGAATTAGCCTTCTCGACCATCGAGACGGCGAGGAGCCTGATGTTGTCGGCCGCCTTCTGCATAATTTTGTTGTCGTTCATGACGTTATGTATTTTAATTATAGAGATACTTGCTGGGGGTTCTGCGGCGCAGAAGCATACTCAAAGGAGTGATACTTTGTTTTTGCCTTTCGGCATTATTACCTTTTTACTTTTTTGCCTTTTTACCCTTAATCAGAACCTATAGGAAACCTGGAAGTCAAGAGTCGAGTAGTCGCGGTCGCTGGCTGCACGGTCGTGTGTGTAGCAGTAGATGCCGCTAAGCTCAATATTCTTAGTGAACTCATAGTCGAGTCCGACCTCATAGTTGGTCTTCATGCGAGAGGCGTCGCCCGATGGCTCATACATATCATAGCGTGCCTTGGCGTGGAAACGGTTCTTTATGATTGGGGCGATGACGAGAGCGTAGACGCCCTGTGCCTTATCGCCATTGGTATAGTTGATGTCAGCATTGTTCGACGCAGGTTCGTCGGAGTCCTGGTAGCGGTTCTTGAAGCCGTAACCTGTCTGATGGGCATACTCCGTGCGGAAAGTCCAGTCGTTGACGAGGTATTCGGCAGAGAAAGCATAGCGTCGCTGTTGCAGCGAACGCTTGCCGTTGCGTGTCACACCGGTATCGTCCGTCCACTCACCCTTGCGGGCGTAGCTTCCCGTCCAGCCGAACCAGCCGAGGCGCATACCCTTGACAGGCATCACCCAGACGCCTCCAATGATGTTCTTCTGTTGGTCGACATCCTTTACGTTGATACCTTGTCCGTTGAAAACACCAATCTGATAGTGCAGGAGATTGCGTCCGTTGGAATTCTTGAGGAAATCGCCCTGGAACTGAATACCGATGTCACGACCGTTGCTAGAGTGCGAACCGTCGCGGCCGGTGAAGTTGGCAAGCTGCAGAACGACCTGCCCGTAGCCGATGAAGCCTTGGTCGATAGGATTCATAGGGTTCTCAAATGTAAACGGATTCTTGAACTGTCCCATCTTAATACGCAGCCAATCAAAGTGTTGCCACTCAACAAACATATCGACAACCTTAGGACTTGAACCGAGATTTGAGGTATTACCGTTGAACTGAATCTGTGCTTTCCAGTACCAGTCCTTGAGAATGCGACCGTCGAGGGAGAAACGTGCAAGGCGCAGGTTGAACGAATTCGACGAGTTGTCCTTTTGGTCAACGTACTGGTATTGTGCTATGCCGTAACCCGACAGCTTCACGTTGTTAATCCATTTAGGGGCTTGTGCCGTTGCGGTCATTGCCATGGCGGCAAGCAACAGCGTGCTGGTTAATTTCTTCATCAAAGCTTATTATTTCAGATTATTATTGATTTTGCAAAATTACTTTTTTTTATTGAGAATTCAAAGAAAAACCTGAAAAAGTATTGTATGACGTGGACAAGGTTTACACTTATATAATAATGTAAGCGGGAATATCAAGATTGAAAAGGCGTATGACGAGACGTCCATTAACTGAATAATACTTTACAATTTTCAAGACGTCAGCTTTGGGCTTGCAAAAGGTGAAGTTTTGCGACTCGAAAGCTTAGGTTTTGAAGTCTAAAAGGAGAGGTTTTGGAAGACGAAAGATGAGGTTTTACAGGGACGTTGATAGTCAATGAGTTGCAAAGGTGACAAAGGAAGAAGGAATAAAAGAAAAATATTGACTTATTATACGTATCATTCAACGTCCGAACAGCTATGCCTTCCACAGCAGGGGCAAAGCTGTTTGGGTTTCTTGCGGTCGATAGAGCCATGACGCACATACCAATGCGGAGCAACAGTCGTCTTGCCTGAGCACAATTGCTCCATAGCGTTGAGCAGCTGCTCGTTGTGGCGTGTTTCCTCTGTAAGAGTCTTGCCGTTCTTCGATGCACTGTACTCCGTGAAGTTTGACGGAGTGTTCTGCGCGTTTCCAAATTCATCGTTCTCGCCACTGGCTTCATTGCCGGCAACTCCAAGGGCGTCAAAAGCCGGCGCGGATTTCAGCGCTGTCTTGTTGGCAACATAATTGAGATACGTTGCCGGATGCTCCCAGCAATGCTGAGAGAGCTCCGCCAGCTGATGTTCCGTCAGATATAATCTTGTTGGCATCACCCGGCATAACGCTGTCGAAATGACGGAGATAACGCACGGCTGCCTTTAAATCAAGTATTGCAGCAGGTGCCTTACCATTGTAGACTTTCTTTTTCTTTATTGTTACATAGGAGGAGCGGCCCCTGACGCCGGGAATAGCGACGACATATCCACGAAGCAGTGCCATGCCTGTAGCATCGCCAGCCGACACAGAGCCAGGTGCGGAGGGCATGTATCCGCCGACATTGTTCTTAAGAAATATTGGTGACTGCTGCGTTGCTCCGTCTGGGACATAGACATTCATGTACTGATAGGTCGTGTCCTCTACATTAGTAACGTAATAAAGTTTTGTGTAAGCAGTATAGTGAACTGTCTGCCCGGTGGGCATAGTCACAGACCCCGCCACGCCTTTCGTTGAATCGAATGCCAACTGTGGCACCGTTCTGCGAGCAGCAGCGGCACACACAAAAAGTACCGTTGCCATCGCTGTTACGAAAAACTTTCTCATTGATGGTCTATATAATAAAACACGGGCAAAGTTAGGAATAATTTTCCTACGTCAAAAATATGCCATCAAGATTTTAACGGGGTTTAGCAAACCAAAAGATTTGTTTCAAACCGAAAGCGGAAATATGTTGCTTTTATCTTCTGATAAGCTGCACAACGTTCTCAACATGAGGCGTATGCGGAAACATATCGACAGGCTGAACCTTTGCAACCTTATATTTTGCGTCGAGAAGTGCCAAGTCGCGTGCCTGAGTTGCTGGGTTGCAGCTGACGTAGACGATACGCTTCGGTGCGGCGTTGAGGATGACGTTGACAACATCGGGATGCATTCCGGCGCGGGGAGGATCGGTGATGATGATGTCAGGCTGGCCATGAGCGGCAATGAACTCAGACGTCAAAATGTCCTTCATGTCACCGGCGAAGAATTCGGTGTTCGTTATGTCGTTCATCTTGGAGTTGACCTTGGCGTCCTCAATGGCCTCGGGTACATATTCTATACCTACAACCTTGCGCGCACGACGTGCCACATAGTTGGCGATAGTTCCCGTTCCGGTGTACAAATCATAAATTAGTGGACGACTGTTGACATCGTCAGAATCGCCGATTCCATCGAAGGCAAATGCGGAAGCAACAGAATAAAGGCGGGCAGCCTGCTCGGTGTTGGTCTGGTAGAAACTCTTCGGACCAACCTTGAATCGCAAACCGTCCATTGTTTCGATAATATGGTCGGTTCCTTTGAACGTCTGTATGTCCAAATCGCCTATCGTATCGTTGCCTTTCTGGTTGTCAACGTACATAAGACTGGTTATCTCCGGGAATTCGTCGGCGACATGCTGCAACAGTGCCTTCGCCTTTTCGTCATCGTCGGGTTCATCATAATGGAACTGAATGACGAGCATCCACTCGCCGGTTGCGGAGTTACGGAACATCAGATTACGCAGAAGTCCGTGCTGGGCGCGAACGTCATAGAATGTCATTCCTGTCTCGACGGCATAGCGGTAAATCTCGTTGCGGATGCGGTTGTGCAAGTCGTCCATCAGCCAACATTTATCTATAGGATAAATTTTGTCAAATGCGCCGGTTATATGGAAACCGATGGCACTCTCTCCAAGCCCCGCATCCTTCGGCATAGTTGCCAGTTCCTCTGATGTGTACCAACGTTTGTTGGCACAGCCGAACTCGAGTTTATTGCGATACTCCCACTGATGGACGGAGCCGAGGATAGGACTAATCTCCGGTAGCTCGACCTTCCCGATTCGTGTCAATTGTTCGAAGACTTGCTGTTGCTTTGCCTTGAGCTGCTCTTCGTATGGAAGGTTCTGCCATTTGCAGCCGCCGCAGATGCCGAAATGCTCGCAACGGGGCACAGCACGCACCTTGCTCTTGCTGACAAAGCGCACGACTCGCGCCTCACAATAGCGGTGTTTCTTCTTCGTTACCTGCAAGTCGACGACATCGCCAGGTACGGCGAATGGTACGAATATTGCCTGACCGTCGACGTGGGTCACACTCTTGCCCTCGGCGGCAACAGCCTCTATGGTTACATTTTCTATAAGTGGGAGTGGCTTTCGCTTTCTGCTCATAATGTTCTTTAATTTTGACAGTTAGCTAAGAACTGTTTAATGATGTCTTTATAGCAAAATGTCAATCAGTCATTAAAATTGGTCGCAAAGTTAATAAAATAATGTGAAAAACTGAGGAACATACACCCTTGAAATCATTGCATTTAGTTAAAGGCTTTAAAAAATAGCGATTTAAAACATTTTTTTTGCACAAACCTTGTTGCTTTGAGCATATTTTATTAAATTTGCACGCACAAAATAGAGAAAACATATATCAATTATCATTGCACAAAGAAATTATGAACGAAAAAAGAGTTTACACCTTCGGTAACGGAAAAGCTGAAGGCAGAGCAGACATGCGTAACCTGCTCGGCGGTAAGGGAGCAAACCTTGCCGAGATGAACCTCGTAGGCGTTCCTGTACCTCCAGGCTTCACAATCACTACGGATGTATGTACAGAGTACTATGAAAAAGGAAAGGACGATGTCGTTGCACTTCTTAAGGACGACGTCGAGAAATCCATGAAACTCATCGAAGACACTATTGGAAAGAAATTCGGCGACCCTGAGAACCCATTGTTGGTTTCTGTACGTTCAGGAGCTCGTGCTTCGATGCCTGGTATGATGGATACTATTCTTAACCTGGGCCTTAACGACGAGGTTGTTGAGGGTCTTGCAAAGAAGACTAACAATCCTCACTTCGCTTGGGACAGCTATCGCCGCTTCGTTCAGATGTACGGTGATGTCGTTCTCGGTATGAAACCGGTCAACAAGGATGACGTTGACCCGTTCGAAGCTATCATCGAACAGGTTAAAGACCGTCGTGGAATTAAACTCGACTATGAACTTAACGTCGACGAACTGAAGGACCTCGTCAAGCTGTTTAAGGAAGCAATAAAGAAGCAAACGGGCTCTGACTTCCCGACAGACCCAGTAGAGCAGCTCTGGGGAGCTATCTGTGCCGTATTCGGAAGTTGGATGAACAAGCGTGCTATACTGTATCGCAAGCTGAACGGAATACCCGATGACTGGGGCACAGCTGTATCCGTGATGGCTATGGTCTATGGTAACATGGGCGATACCTCAGCTACTGGTGTATGTTTCAGCCGTGACGCCGCTACAGGAGAAAACATTTTCAACGGTGAATGGCTTAAGAACGCTCAGGGAGAGGACGTCGTTTCGGGTGTCCGCACACCGCAGCAGATTACGCTTGAAGGCTCTCGCCGCTGGGCAAAGCTGCAGGGCGTAAGCGAGGAAGAGCGTGCCAGCAAGTATCCTTCGCTCGAAGAGGAGATGCCAGAGGTTTACAAGCAACTCAACGAGATACAGGACAAGCTCGAAAAGCACTACCACGACATGCAGGATATGGAGTTCACCGTTCAGGAAGGCAAGCTTTGGTTCCTTCAGACACGTAACGGTAAGCGCACAGGAACGGCAATGGTAAAGATTGCAATGGACCTTCTGCACGAGGGACAGATTGACGAGAAGACCGCAATCGAGCGTTGCGAGCCTAACAAACTCGACGAACTGCTTCACCCTGTCTTCGATAAGGAAGCACAGGCAAGCGCCCACACGCTGACTCACGGACTGCCTGCATCTCCTGGTGCAGCAACCGGTCAGATTGTATTCTTCGCCGATGACGCCTCAAAGTGGCACGAGGACGGTCACAAAGTTGTAATGGTTCGTATCGAGACTTCTCCGGAGGACTTGGCCGGAATGTCTGCCGCAGAGGGAATCCTTACCGCTCGCGGTGGAATGACTTCTCACGCAGCCGTCGTAGCTCGTGGTATGGGTAAGTGCTGTGTATCTGGTGCAGGCAATATCCACGTCGATTACAAGAAGCGCACTGTCGAAATACACGGAAAAGTTCTTCACGAAGGTGACTACATCTCTATAAACGGCTCAACAGGTCAGGTCTATGAAGGCGAAGTAAAGACAAAGCCGGCTGAGGTTTCTGGCGATTTCGCAGAACTGATGAAGCTTTGCGACAAGTACAGCCGCATAGTTGTCCGCACCAATGCAGATACTCCTCACGACGCTGAGGTTGCTAAGCGCTTCGGTGCAGTTGGCGTAGGTCTCTGCCGTACAGAGCACATGTTCTTCGATAACGAGAAGATTAAGCCAATGCGCGAGATGATTCTCGCTGACACAACAGAAGAAAGAGAGAAGGCTCTTGCCAAGCTCCTGCCTCTGCAAAAGAAAGACTTCGTAGGCATTCTGAAGTGCATGGACGGCATGCCTGTCAACATCCGCCTGCTCGACCCACCACTCCACGAGTTCGTTCCTCACGATGAGAAGGGTCAGAAGACTATGGCTGAAGAGATGGGCGTTAGCCTTGAGAAGGTTAAGCAGCGTGTAGCTAGCCTCGAGGAGCATAATCCAATGCTCGGTCTTCGTGGCTGCCGTCTGGGCAACAAGTATCCTGAGATTACCACGATGCAGACCAAGGCTATCCTCGGCGCTGCCATCGAGCTGAAGAAGCAGGGATTGAACCCACAGCCGGAGATTATGGTTCCGCTCGTAGGAACATACAAAGAGCTCAAGGCTCAGAAGGAAATCATCAACAAGGCAGCAAAGGAAGTATTCGAAGAGGAAGGCGTTGAGATACCGTTCAAGGTCGGTACGATGATTGAAATTCCTCGTGCAGCCCTCACTGCAGATAAGATTGCAGAGTATGCCGAGTACTTCAGCTTCGGAACAAATGACCTCACGCAGATGACCTTCGGTTACAGCCGTGACGATATCAACAGCTTCCTGCCAAGCTACTTGAAGAATAAGATTCTTGACGTTGACCCATTCCAGGTACTCGACCAAGAAGGTGTAGGCCAGCTCATCAAGCTTGCTGTTGAGAAGGGTCACAAAACCCGTCCTGACATCAAGTGTGGTATCTGCGGTGAGCACGGCGGTGAGCCATCATCAGTCAAGTTCTGCCACCGCGCAGGTCTCGACTACGTCAGCTGCTCTCCGTTCCGTGTGCCAATCGCACGTCTCGCTGCCGCTCAGGCTGCTGTTGAAGAGTAATCCTCTTACAGAGATTTATACACATATTATATAATAAGTGCCGTACAAGGTTAACATCGCTTGTACGGCACTTTTTGTTTGGCCAAGTTTCAATATACCTAAAATTAAAAAAGAAAGACTTTGAAATTACAGCCAAAAATCTTACCTTTGCAAATCATAAAACAATCAATTTAAAACAAGTCTTATGTCGAAATACGATTATCTGATTGTCGGTTCCGGTCTCTTCGGTGCTACATTCGCCTATTTCGCCCACAAAGAGGGAAAGAAATGTCTTGTCATTGACAAGCGCCCGCAGCTCGGTGGCAACGTCTATTGTGAGAATATCAAAGGCATCAATGTACATAAATACGGAGCGCACATATTCCATACGTCGAACAAAAAGGTCTGGGACTTTGTCAATTCTATAGTTCCTTTCAACCGTTATACTAACTCGCCGGTTGCAAACTACAAAGGTCACCTGTACAATCTGCCGTTCAATATGAACACATTCTATCAGATGTGGGGAGTGACGACACCTGAAGAAGCGAAGGCGAAGATAGACGAACAGCGTGCCGAAGCCCTATTCAAGATGAAGGAGGACAATATAACAGAGCCCCGAAACCTAGAAGAGCAGGCATTGACCCTTATCGGCAAGGACATATACGAGAAGCTTATAAAGGGCTACACGCAAAAGCAATGGGGACGGAAGTGCACCGACCTGCCTGCGTTTATCATCAAGCGACTTCCCGTTCGTCTCGTTTTCGACAACAACTACTTCAATGACAGCTTCCAAGGGATACCTGTCGGCGGATACAACAAGCTCGTAGATGGATTGCTTGACGGCGTTGAGACAAAGGTAAACGTCGACTTCTTTGACGACCGTGAGCATTGGGAATGTCTGGCCGATAACATTGTATACACGGGACAACTCGATGAGTTCTTCGATTATAAGTATGGTCACTTGAATTTCAGGACCGTCAGCTTTGAGACCGAGGTTAAAGACGTGCCGAACTATCAAGGCAACGCTGTCGTCAACTACACCGATGCCGAGACACCATACACCCGCATCATTGAGCATAAACACTTCGAGATGTTCGGTCAGCAGGTCTATGACACACCGAAAACCGTCATCAGCCGTGAGTACAGCACAGAATGGAAGCCGGGCATGGAGCCCTACTACCCTGTCAACGATGATGACAACAATGCCCTAGCCGACAAATACCGCTCTGAGGCAGCAAGCCTTGCAAGCAGCGGAGATGCCAATGGCAAGCACTTCATCTTTGGTGGACGACTGGCGGAATATAAGTATTACGACATGGCGCCAATCATTGAGAAGGTCATGAAACTGTTTGAAAGGTAAAAAAGTAAAAAAGTAAAAAGGTAGAAAGAAGGTGTAGCAAAGTTGCTATGTTGCCTTTAAGGCTGCCTTTTTATAAGGAAAATATTGTGGTTGAGTAATATTTCTATGGTAAAAATTTTGCCATTACCGTTTTTTATATTACTTTTGCAACCGCAATCGCCGATATGGCTCAGTTGGTAGAGCAACGCATTCGTAATGCGTAGGTCCCCGGTTCGAGTCCGGGTATCGGCTCTTTAAAATGGAAAGATTGAAAAAATGAAATATTAAAAGGACGACATTAAATCCGAATTCAAACAATTTCATTATTTCAATCTTTCATTTTTTTAGCCTCCTTGCGGAATTAGCACATCGGTAGTGCGCGGGCTTCCCAAGCCTGAAAGGCGGGTTCGACTCCCGTATTCCGCTCTCGCTGATTATCAAACAGTTAGCGTTTTACGATGTAAGGTTTCTTTTAACTTGCGAGTTAAAAAAAAAGCCATAACTTGCGTTTTTCGGTGTTATTCATTGTCGAAAAGCAAGTTATTTGCAAGTTGAAAAGGGATGCAAGTAAGAACTTATGTTGAAGAGTGCAGTGGCAGGGTGTATATTGCTCTGTCATGGAGAGGGAAGCGTATTTATATTAGTACGGGAATGACCTCGATAGTGAAGTTCCGTGGTACGGATGTTCCAGGGTCGGAGGCTAAGAGCCACCGGATGCGGCAAATCTATAACGATGTTGAGGATTATTGTGCGCTGCATGTTGATGAGAGCGCGCGCGAGCTGAAACAGAACCTGAAGGTTCTGCTCAGCGGTGGTGTCGTTCATGAACGCTGCCTGCTTGACTTCATGAAGGAATACAGGGACATGTCAATGACTGAGGGCACGGCTGAAATATACAGCAGGGCAATATCAAAGATTACGGAGTTTGACAAGAGATGTTCGTTTGAGACGGTGGACAGGCGGTGGCTGACTTGTTTTCTGAAGCGCTGCCGCATGACGGTTTCAAGTTTAATCTCGTTTTCTTCTTGAGTCTTATATGCTCCGGTCAGTTCACTGCATACGGTCTTTAGACTGTTAATGCCGTCATAAACGCCGCGCAAAGATGACGATACCGCCCCCATTGCCTGTATAGCCGAACCTGCTTTCCCCGCCGCTCCTGGTATAGTTCCTAACGCGCGTCCCAAGTCCTGCACTCCCTTTTTGCAGTTTACGACAACATCCTGACCGTTAATGCTCAGGTGTATATTAAATCCTATATTCTTAGCCATAGATAATATTTTTCCAAATCTATTACAACACTTATATTATAAATCATTATCTTTGCACATATAAATAAAACGAACATGAAGCGAATAGTACGGATAATATTGTTTTCACTTACGGTTATTTCCCTTATAGCCGAATTTGTCTTCTATCATCTAAAAGACATTGCAGGCGTTTTGATTTGTGCCGGCTTGTTCTTCACGTTCCTTGTTTTGTTCATTATGTCTTTGTTTGAAGAAAACGATTTCAACGGCTCTCCCCGTGGAGGCGGCTTTTATTACTAATCCGTCCATCCCAATTTCTTTGCACGATTGTAGACGGCGTTTTCCAGTTCGGGCCTTATGCCGTTTTCTATGATTGCCGGGGCTTGGTCGTTGGCTCTCTTCAGGAAGTCATTGCGCGGCATTCTTCCCGTATAGTTTCCCTTCATGGTGAAATACTGTCCGTCTGCGGTCTTGTAGACGTTGTTGCCGTGCCGGGTATATCTCTCGACAGTGCCATCCTGCGCCCACATTGCCACCGGCTTTTCCTTACCGTCCTGCGAGCGCTTGTAGTAGCCTTGCTTGCCGTGGGGCTTGACGGTTACCATGAAGCCGCTGCCGCGCGGATAGACACGGACGCGGACATTGCCCTTCATCTTGTTGCCGTGCCTTATGGCGCCCGCGAGGTCGGAGCGGGCAATATCGGCTATCTGTTTGCCTACCCGGCGGTATGCTGTCTTGATTGTACGCTTGATGTCACGCGGCGACATGGCACGGAGAAGCTCGTCCCACTCCTTGCCCTTGTATTCTGCGGGATTGTTGTATGTTTCCATAGTGTTCAGTTTCCTTTTATCTGTCTGAGCCTCCTTTGAAGTGCCTTGATGTCGTCTTCCTTGCTGACTGTAGCGGCTTGTTTCCGCTCGTTGTCCCACGGAAGGCGTATGATATTTTCAGGACGGACGCGGCTCTTTGAGAACGGCGATACCGATATTGCCGCGAGTATCCGCATACGCTCCCACATATCACGGCGCCGTGCGTCCTCCATCTCACCGAAAGCGTCCATTATAGCCTGAAACTCAATAGGCGTGCACAGACAGAAGTCCTCAAACCCCAATCCGCACACGCCTATAGCATAGCCTAAGCATTCAAGAGCGGTCAGCTCTTTTTTTTAGCGTCCGTAACGCCTACGCTGTTTTCTGACTGGAGGTTGTTGAGGTCCTCAATCAGTACACCGTCGCAAAAGTCCTCGAACGACATGTCGAAGTCGATGTGCTCACGCCTACAGGCGCTCTTCGTGCAGTTGTACACGAAAGCCGCCACGTCGGACGTGCCCTCGATTTTCTCTATGTCGTGCCCGGTCTGCTGGCGAAAGCCTACAGCCGCGCCCATGGTGGTGTAGCAGGGATACGTCTTGTCACCGACCTTGATTGTTATTCTCTTGTGTTTTGCGCCTTTCTCTGCCATAGATACTCCTTTCCGTTACGCTGTTGCCGTTTCCTTGCCCGGATATATGTCAGGCTCGCCGTCGTTCTCCAGTGAGATTGTCCATGTCGTGTCGTCCTGTGCAGGCGATGTCTCTTCGATGGAAGTGATGACAAACTTGCCTTTCAGGTACGGCGCAGTATCTTCGCCGCGCTGGAACGCCTGGACTTCCACGCTCTGTCCCTTGCCCCAGAGCGCTGATGTCTCCTTGAAGCCGCTTTCGGTCTCGGTGTATACGCGAAGACCGTCAGCCTTGATGGAAACGCTGAGACCGGTGACGCCCTTGCCCTTCCACAGACCGCTTGACTTGGCGGCTGATGCTACCGGCTTGACGGCGCGGTCCTTTGTGTCGCTGTTGAACGTTACGGTGTGCGTGGTGCAGTGTCCGATAGCCTTTCCGCCTACGTTGAGCAGAAGGTCACTGCCGTTGATGTAATCGTTGCTTGATGTTGCCATAATCGTTTATGTATTGAAATTAATGATTTCCGATGTTTACTGTATCTTGCACTGTATAGTTACCGCCTGCTTGTAGCAGTCGATGTCGAATTCTTCGGAGCTGCCCTCTATCCTGGAACAGTTGACCATAAGGCGCAAATGGCTGTCGAGGTCGTCTGTGTATTCGATACGCCTGTTCTCTATGGCGTTCCTCACCGCTTCGATAAGGTCAACGCTGCGGTCGTAGTCTTCATCGTAGACTTCTACCACGATGGTTGTAGTGTCGAACAGCGTGCGTTCCTTTGTCGGCTCACCCTCGCTGTCGGTACGGTAATAGACCACGTAGGGGTATTCGGCGTTTTCGTTTGCCATTACAGGATAGACCGCCGTTACGCTGTCGCCGAGCGCATTCTGCAACGCCCCGCAGATGGCGTATCCTGCCGAAAGGGATGTCATACGTCCCTCCGACTGCTTCATCAGCCGCCCCGAGTCAGCCAGGAGCGTGCCGCCGCCTATGTCTATGAGCGTTGTCTTCATTTCCAGGTTATTTTGCGTGTCTTTGTCCGCTCGTGCTGCTTGTCGTACTCCGTGAAGTACTTCTCAGCCTCAGCGAACATATCCTCAATGCTCTTTTCTGTGTCCTTACTCATCTATAAGCTCCGCGTCGATTTGAAGTTCATCACGTTCGGGATAGCGCCGTATTGCCGTAATACGGTATTTGCGGTCTTCCCAGTACACGCGCATATACTCGTTTATCTGAGAGTAGTACCGGATGACGAACGTAATAGCGGACGTAAGCACGAAGTTGCCGTTCTTTGCCGTCATACTCTGGCGTCCGTACGTGACGCGTGCGTGAAGTACCTTCCCGTCTCCGAAGAGGTTGCTCCATGATGATTTCTTCGCGCCCGTCTTGCTTACGGCCTGTACTGCGTGGAATACGCTTACCTTCTTTGTCAGCAGTCCTGCTCTCATTATACAGATGTTTTGTAAAAGTGCCGTACTCGTGCGACGACTTCGGCGTACTCGTGCGACGACTTCGGCGTAGTCGTGCCCCGACTTCGGCGTAGTTGCAATGCGAGTACGGCGTAGTTGCAATGCGAGTACGGCACTTTTGATATTAAGTCAATTCTTTGTCAGCCTCGTGTACCGCTTGACAATGGCGGCCACACCATCGGGAATTGAATGCAGCTGTACGGCGCTTGCATCTGCCCTGTTGTCATTGTAGTGGCTTGCAAGCAGCAGTACTGCCAGTTGTAGCGGCTTCGGCAATGTCTTTCCTCCCTTACCGTCGTCTACAAGCAGGTCGTCTTCCTTGCATTCGCAACGGTCGATAACCTGCGCTTCGGCAGCGTCGAGGTAGAACTGCAACATTTCGTCGTCGTAGCCTGCGTCGTCAGCGTGCACGTGCTGCTTGAGCAATTCCAATGATGTGTACTTAGCCATACGTCAGTTTACTTTGCGGCGATTGTTCCGAGTACGAAAGCCTCAGGGCGCAATACCACGTCGCCGAAGTCGGCGTTTGCGACAAAGCGCACGGCATTGTTGAGAGCCTTCGTGTACGGGTCGATGATGATTGAAATCTGACCGAACTGGCCCCATGGGTTATACGAGAACGAGCCGAAACCGACATTGTTCTCACCGATATAATGGGTGGTATATACCGGGTAACCTGCGAGGTGGTCGTTCTGCACGAGCATGATGCCTGAGCCTGCGTCTACAGGAGTAGCCTCCAGTATTGCCTTCGTGCCCTCGGTCATGATGAACGCGCAACCCTGAGCCTCGACGCCTGCGCCGAACACCTTCGCCTTCATCGATGTGAAGTCCTTGAGGGTCGGAACGGCTGGGATAGCGACCTTGTTCTTCGTTGAGGAGAACGGACCCTCGACGTTCTTCGCGCCGGCTACCTTTGAGGTGCTGAACTGTACCTTGTTGATGGTACGGACAAAGCGGTCGGAAAGCTCGGTGTTAATGATGGTCTGCAAGAGACCGGCGCTCTGAGTCAGAGACTCACGGGTTGCGATGATGGCAGTGCCGAAGCGGTCGTAGCTTGCCTTGAGCTTCGAAACCGGTATTTTGCTCTCGCTCAGAGCCTCGTTCTCACCGTTGATGGTAGCCTCGCCGCCTTCGTATGTCGGCCAGAAGTAGTCGCCGCTCAGACCTGTCTGGAACGGTATGCCTACCTTTGAGAAGATAAGTCCCTCATCGAGAGGCTTAAGGAGAGTCTGCTGCTTTACTGGGATGATGCCGCTGTTCAAGAGGTCGCCCGTCATCATTGTGTTGTCGGTGGCGCCGGTGCCGGTGCCTGTTGCCGCTCCGTCCTCACGAACAAGCATGATGGTTGTCGGACGGTTGGCGCGGAGGTTCTCACGAAGAATGCGCATACTCTCGCGCTCAATGCTCTGCTCCTGTACGTTGGCAGGGCGGTTCATCGCCTGCAAGAGCATACGGTTCATGTCGTTCGAGCGGACGAGCGACTGGTATTCGGCTGTCTCGGCGTCGGTACGGTCGCGCTTCTCCTTTTCACAGAGTGACGCAATCTCGTTGATGCGGTCGCAGTTCGCGTTAATCTCACGGCAAATCTGCGATACTGTTTTAATGTTCTTTGTCATTGCTAATAAAAAATTATGGATTACTGTTTATGTTTCGTTGTACGGCTTACCACTCGTAACCGAACGGATGGAAGGTAGCCTTGCGCATTTCATCGACCTGCTGCTTTGACAGGCGCTCGCGCTCAATGCGCTCCTTGTCCTTGTCGTGCAGCTCCCTGGCCGACTGCAAGCCTTTCAGCTCGCGCTTTATCTCGGTGCCGGCGGTCTCGTATGCGGGTGAAGGGGTTATCGTGAAGTCATGGAGCGAAAGAATGTTCTTGACGTGGTACTCGACGACCGTGTTGCCGTATTCGTCTTTCTCGTCGGTAACCACCTTCTCGTAGTCGTCGTATGCCACCAGTCCGGTGAACGAGCATCCGCTTATGTCGCCACGGTCAACTGCTGAAAGTGCCTCGTTGCCGATGGCGGTATCCGCCAGCTCACAGGCGAACGATACGCCGCTCTTGTCAAGGCTGCATGTCATGGTGCCCTTTCCGTTACGGCAGCGTCCGAGCAGTTTCTCACGGTCGTGGAACATCGTAAGCAATATGTCGCTGCTGTTGATGGTGTCCTCGGTCACGGCATTCTCGTCAATAACCTCGTATGCGGCTTCACCGTCCTCAATCCAGAGCGGGGTGCTGCGCTGACCGAAGACTATCGCCGTTCCGGTGATGGTACGGATTTTTGTGCCGTTATAAGACTTCTCACGCCTGATGTTGCCCGCAAAGTACAACTCTGTTCGTATTATCTTGTTCATATTCCGCTGTTGCTTTTATTATTCTTTGTTTTTATCGTCGTCTTCATCATCGTCGAACGGGTTCCCGGTGTCCGTTGGCGGCGTGTCCGTTGTTCCCTTTTCGCTCAGCAGCTGCTGCAATCCCTTGAGGTTTGCCGATACGAGAGGCGTGTCGCCACCCTCGACGGTCGGGCGGTTCTCAATCTTCCGCCATTCGTTGATAGTATAGATACCCGTCTGTATGGTCTGCAACTGGTACTTGGCGCGTGTGACGAGGTCGGTATCGTATATCGCGGAGCGGTCGAACATGAAACGGTACTTCCCGCAGTATTCGGGCGCCACGAGCTTTCGTTTGAGCTCTGTCTCGATTTTCTTCAGCAGAGGGTCGAGAGTCTGGTTCAGGAAAGCAAGACGAGCCTCCGTAAGACTCTTGTATGTCGAGCCGCTCTCGCCGGTAATGAGCACCGTGGGAACGCCGAAGAACTGACACAGCTGCCTTGACGAGAACTTGTATGTCTCCAGAAACTGCATGTCGGTCGATGAAAGCGAAATCGGCGTGAACTTGGAGTCTCCCGGCATTGACACGATATGCTTTCCCGAAGAGAACTGTGTGTCGATGTCGGTAGCGAGCTTCCCGAGCTCGTCTTTCTGGTATTCGCCAAAGCCTTTCACCGATGTATCGTTTCCCACGATGCCGCGCACGTTGCCGCCGTTCGCAAAGCGGTTCTGTACCTCACGGTTGGCGGTTGCCACCGTTCCCATGGTGAACATGGCGTAGTCGATAACACTGTGACCGATTTTGCCGTCCGTAACGATGTTCTTCAGGTGGATTATCTCGTCTTCGCGCAGTATTGCGTTGACTCTGTTCTCGGCGTCCGATACAATGTACGAGCGTGAATACCGGTCGTATGATACAGAGCCGTCCTCCAACAGTACAAGGCTCTTAATCCGTCCCGTGTACATGTCCCATACGGGATATATATAGGCATTGCCGCGCAGCAGTATCTGAGTGACGGCACGCTGCCAGAAGTCGTGCGCGTTGTAGTCCTCGTTAGGCTGTACGGTAAGCAGGTAGTGCAGCGGGTTGTCGTAGTCTTCACTGTAGACTCCGCCGGCGCCCCGTCTCTGGTACATGCAGCGCATGTTCGCCACGGCGTTGCTTATGTACGATACACAGGCGTAAACAACGGACAACCGCATTGCGGAGTAGCCATCGGCTACCACGACGCGGCTTTGTCCGCTGTTGTACACAGAACCTATGTAAGCACGGAGGTACTGAGACTCCACGTTGTCCGCGGTGCCTGTACTCTCGCGCCTGAGCGAGAAAAGAGACGTTATTTTCTTTAAAAAACTCACTTTTTCCGTTTATGTCTTTCTACAATTACGTTTGCGGCGCAAAAAAGTGGCACCGGTTTACCGGGGAAATTGCCGGTTTTTGGCAATATTTACAGGCGATAATAGGCGATAATAAGCGATAAAATACAGAACTAACGCTCATATTGCGCGGCGGCGCCTACAGTCATAAGCATCGTTATCGCTCCGTCAATCTTGCGGTACTTGCTTATCTTTATCGGCTTCTTGTTCTCGAGGTGGTCCTCGTCGATATAACAGTTGTTGAGACAGAAGGCGTTAATCGGATTGGCGTTGAGCTCTATGCGGCGCGGGTCGCTGAGCGCCATCATCTCGAAACTCTCCACGGGCAGGTTAAAGGCGCCGTATGTCTGCCGGTACGGCTGCAAGACATTGTTACCGCCAACGCTCGACAGTATAGCCTGTAAATCCTGCGCCTTGTAGGAGTCGTAGGAAATGCGTACAATCTTCAGGTGAGAAGAGCGCTGTATTATGTCGTTGGCAACGACCGACACGTCGATGATGTTGCCCTTGCAGAACTTTAGCCAGCCTTCTTTGTGCCATTCCTTATACAACTCACGGTTAGGGTGGGTCTCGAGCTGACCTTCGGGAAAGTAGTAATCGGTATGACTCTTGAATTTCTTTTCTGTCTCATCGTACAGAGTATAGGATACGGCTGAGAAGTCGTCTTTGACCGAAAGGTCGAAAGCGACGAACACTTCGGCGCTGCCTTTGTACTTGTCGATGTCGAACGTACCGAGCAGTGACTTAGCCTGTTCTTCCGTGAACCAGCTCTTTTCCTCGTTCTTTACGAATATGTTGAGCAGCTTCGTGCGGAATGCGAGCATGTCATCGGCTGACATCTGAGCCTTCGCCCACTCGTCAGCGTAGTAGTTGGGGCGTACCGTTATACCAAGGTGTGGCTGCACCTTCGCCCATGTGTGCGGGTCGTCTTCACGGTCACCGGCATCCGGCATGAAGAGCGATGCGAACAGACGGTCGTTGTCAACTTCGCCGCGCAATACCTTCTTTGCGCCCTCAAGTTCCTTCACGAACGGACCGTCGAGAACATCGCTCGCCGTGGTGATGACAAGACAGAGGTGGTTCTTACGGGCACCCATGGAGGTAGTGAGCACATCTTTTACTTCGCTGCCGCGCCGTGTCTTCGTGTCGTGCGCCTGGCTGTACTCGTCCATTATGACGAGCGTGGCGTTCTTACCGTCGAGGTTTTTCGCGTTGTTTGCAAGGCATTCGGCAGAGCTGTTACGGTTGAACTTCTTCGAGCGCTTCCATCCTATCCACTCACGGTTGACTTTGAAGTGCCGTCCGCCCGGGTCTATCCCGAATACTATTTTGCGTATCTCGTTGAAGCATATCTTCGCCTGCGCGTAGGAGTTGGCGGCAACGTAAGCCTCAGCGTTATCGTCACCGAAGAGCAGCTCCCACACGGCGAGCGACGCGGCGCTTGTGGTTTTTGAGAACTTACGTGGCACGAACCATATAGCGTCCTGTATAAGTCGGTTGCCGTACTCATCGACAAACCCGAAGATGTTGGCGAACTGGAACGTCTGTACAGGCGTCAGTTGGTAGCTTTGCCGTCCGTGCTGCCCGGAAAACTTCAAAGTCTGGTAGAACTTTATGAAACGCCGTACGGTTTTCCTGTTCCACTGGTACTTATCGAGCATGTCGAAGAAACGCCGTACAGACAGCAGCTCGTAGAGATTGTGCCGTGACGGATGCGCAATGTTCTCACAGCAGTACTCGCCGATACGCGGGTCCGTGTCCGTCAGAGCATCCCTGTATTTGTCCAGATAGTAGCCTGTGCCGTTGGCTTGCAGCTCAGCGGCAACCGACTGTTTGTATTCCTTCCATTTCCTTATTTCGCTCTCGTTCATGACAGTGTGTCTTTTATAATAAAGATGTTCTTTTGTCGGACAAACGTTCTTTAGTATAAATTTATGTACTAAACGTTTGGTTAATACAAATATTTGTACTACCTTTGCATTGTCAAACAAATAAAACGATTAACGGTATGAAAAAGGAAATCACAAACGAAGAGAACTTCCTTCTCGAGGCTATCCGACCAAAGAGGCCCACACAGAGAAACAGAAGGAAGACCATGAAACAGCAGATGAGCGACATCCTGCTTGCTATCTCATGGGGAGATTTGGCACGGACGTACTTCACCAAATCGGCATCATGGTTCTATCACAAGATGGACGGCAGGGACGGCAACAAGAAGCCTACGGAATTTACGATGGAAGAGCGGGCACAGCTCAAGGGCGCGCTTATTGACCTGAGCGACCGCATAAGGCACGCTGCTGACTCTATAGAAATTTAGACCGAGGCTGTTAATCGCCTTGTTTGACAAAGCCGCCCTCCGGTCATGGGCGCTCATGAACCCCGACAGACAATTCTGCCGGGGTTCTTTCGTTATATACAAAAATTCAGCAGTCGTTTCACAACGACTGCTGAATTACTAAGCATTATGTTTTCAAAATAGAGGAAATCCCGGCGCTTCACAGCGTGTTTGCGGGATTGAAAACTAAAAGTAAAAACTTAAACTTTCTAACTAAAAACCTTAACTGTATGAAACAAAATCATTACGTTGCAAAAGTATTGTGTCTCGAAATAACTGAAAAGGGACGGCGTTTCACAACGTGCTGTGTAGCGTCCCTTCAAATGGGATGAAAATTTTATCAGTATAAAAGTTATAAAAAATATCCTTTGCCGCCGCTGCGGCTAACAAAACTAATTTAAATAAAACGAATTACGCTTCCCAAGCCTGAAAGGCGGGTTCGACTCCCGTATTCCGCTCTTCCACAACTATCATGCTTTATTTATCATCGGATTAAACGGATTAAACGGATTTTTGTTGGTCAGAAATGCCAATAATAAAAGTGACGCATTTCGCCTTTACAAGACCATCTGGCGCCCACATGGGACGCCTATGCAGTAGGTTCATAGTTGTTTAAGCGATTGCGGATATTCATATAAAGAAAGCAGCAATGTCCTTTCAATATTTCATTATTTCATTCTCTCAATATTTCCATCGCTCGCCGTCTGTATTGCCTTGACCTGCGTCATGGTGTTTGATACGTATCAAGAAAGATGGCGAAAAACAGCAAAAAGGTACAAAAAAGTTTGCTGTGTGCGCAAACAGTCGTACCTTTGCAGATGTAAAAAGTTAGTAGATTGTTTAGGTTAGTAGTAATAGATTTAGGTTTTTAGTTATTGTTTTTAAGATTAGGAAACAAAAGAGATTGTTTCATTCATGATTTAGGTTTTAGTTATTAGGTTTTAGATTGTTTACACATCAGGTAACAATTCGATGCAAGATTAATGGGGAACGCCGCGAGGCGCGAACCAACAATCAAGCATGGAGTTCTCAATTGAAAGGAGAACGAAACAAAAAGACCGCGCGTCCAGTGATGGAAGCGCGGTCTTTTTGGTTTATTATTCCTCACAGAGCCTTGTTGGATTCCTCATTAAGCCTAATGGATTTCCTCACCAAGCCTCCCCCAATGGGAGGATGTTTGATTACCTGAGGATTGGGAAAGATAAAAGATTATGGAATTGATTAATACTTATAAACATCGAAACTCTTTAAAGCAGCCATAAATACATCCACTGCAGGGGCGCTCCTGCAGTGGGAAACAACATCTGTAGGGATGATTGCGGATATTGATTAATATTTTACAGTTTTCCCATACATGCCGAATGAACTTCCAAAAGATGAGGTTTTGCAACGCAAAAGGTCAACTATTGCAGTCTCAAAGATGACCTTTTAAAAGCTCAAAGCTATGCTTTTGCGGAGCCATTGACAATCAATGGGTTACAAAGACGATGTTAACGGAATCATTGAATGAAAATAATTGACATAAGAAGAAGTACTACTTATCCATCGGGAGTATGTACTCACCACTCTTATATTCGATGTATCCGCTTTTAAGTGCAGTGCCGGCAAAATACAAAGCCTCCTTGTGGGTGCACGACAGGTGCTTCTTCAGTTTGTTGACAAACTTCTCCTTCGGCATTGGGCGCTCGTCATTCTCATCAAAAGTGTCGAGTACCGCCTTCTTGATTTGTTCCTCACTGAAGTGTATGCGGTGCTTGGCACGGAAGCTGTACCATGAGTAAGCAACGAGAATAATTATGACCGCTAAAACGATAATGGTAATTAAGCTAGAGTTCATGAGTAGTAGTATTGAATTGAAAATTATTTTTATATCGGCACAAAAATACATAAAAGATTTGAAACCTGCAAGCAAAACAATCAAAAAAATATCCACTTTGTCACCTTTATCCATTTCTTTTCCACTGCATTGCTTTATCTTGCACTACAAAACTGTCACAAAAATGTTTCAAGACACATAAGCTTACCAGCGATTGAAAATAATTATCCAAAACAGTTTGCACGTTTCATTGTTTTTTTGTAATTTCGCAAATCGATAACAATTGACACTATGAATGGACACAGCTTATGCTAACCAAGGATTATAAAAATTTTGTGAGCGATATAAAGAACTATATCCCCGCAAAGAACATCTATACCGACGAGCTCCGTACTTTTGCATGGGGAACGGACGCAAGTTTCTACCGTCTCACGCCGAAGGTCGTTGTGAGAACCGTTGGCGTTGAGGACACCGCCAAAGTTATTGCAGCCTGCAAACGCTTCCACCTCCCTTACACGTTCCGCGCCTCTGGCACATCGCTTTCGGGACAGTCGCTGAGCGACTCCATTCTGATTATCGCCGGAAAGGGATGGCAGAAGTATGACATTCGTGACGGAGGTTCGGAGATACGCATGCAGCCTGGTCTTATCGGCTCGCATGTCAACCAACTGCTCAAGCCCTACGGCCGTGTGTTCGGTCCAGACCCTGCTTCCATAGGCGCTGCGGCAGTCGGTGGCATCGTTGCAAACAACGCCTCGGGTATGAACTGTGGTGTCCACGCCAATAGTGACCGCATGCTCGTTTCGGCAGAGATAATCCTCACAGACGGAACAGTACTCGACACGGGAAAGAAAGACAGCCGGAAGGCTTTCGCAGCAACGCATCCCGAGTTCATAAAGCGCATCGAAGAGCTTCGCGACCGTGTGCAGGGCAATAAGAAACTCGCCGACCGCATACGCTACAAATACAGCATTAAGAACGTCACGGGACTGAACCTCCGTCCTCTGGCAGAATATCAAGACCCCTTCGACATCATCGCACACTCGATGGTTGGCAGTGAGGGCACACTCGCCTTCATATCTTCGGTCACGATGAAGACACTCGCCGATTATCCTTTCAAGGCTACGGCAATGGTCTACTTCACTTCTATGGAGGAAAGTTGTCGTGCTGTCGTTGCACTTAAGAAGCTGAAAGCCAACGGCGATGATATGAAACGCTCACACGAAGATTTAATGGTGAAGAGTGCGGAAATGCTCGACTATATGTCGCTTGCTTCCGTCAACGACCCTGTCTTCGAACAATACAAGAAGGATGTCGACGCCGGACGAATTGAAGGAGTTAAGCCCGGCGACTACCATAACCTTACTGCCATTCTCACAGAGACCAAGGCAGTGGGCAGCGATGAACTCAACCACCGTGTTAAGGCTGTGAAAGAAGTCCTCTCGGAGTTCTCCCTCTACCAGCCTGTAGCGTTCACCACCGACGCCAGGGAGCAAGCACGGCTTTGGGCAATGCGCTCGGGAATATTCCCAAGCGTAGGCGGCATGCGCCCGACGGGTACAAGTTGCCTTATAGAAGATGTAGCATTCCATGTCGAAGACTTACCGGAGGCTACCGTAAAGTTGCAAAAGCTCATCGCAGAGCATGGCTATTCGGATGCCTGCATCTACGGTCACGCATTCGAAGGAAACTACCATTTCATACTGAATCAGAGCTTTGCGACCGACAATGACGTTGAACGGTATTCCAGTATGATGCACGACGTGGCTAAACTAGTACTTGAATACGATGGCTCTCTTAAGGCTGAGCACGGCACGGGGCGCAATATGGCACCGTTTGTCGAAAGCGAATGGGGCAAGGAGGCTGTCGATATAATGCGTGAACTTAAGAATATCTTCGACCCTGACGGACTTATGAACCCCGGAGTCATATTCAACGACGACCCGAAATGCTTCATCAGCAACCTCAAACCTCTTCCGGTACTTACCTACGACAATGACAAGCTCAACAATATGAGCCCAGACATATCGGCAAAGAAAATGATTGAGGGCGTGAAACGCGCCAACAAGTGCATTGAATGTGGTTTCTGCGAAGTCAACTGCGTAAGTTGCGGCTTCACATTGAGCTCCCGTCAGCGCATTGCATCGCAACGTACCATCTTAGCCTACGAGCAATCGGGCAACGACCAGGAACGTCTTGCCAAACTGAAGAAGGAGTATCACTACTTTGGCGAGCAGACCTGCGTCACCGACGGGTTGTGTGCCACGTCGTGCCCGATGAAGATTAACACAGGCGATTTGACTCATCTGCTCCGCCAACTCGATATGTTGGAGAGTCCCAAACTGTACGGCGTTGGCGAGTTCGGCGCCAAACATCTCTGTGGAATTAAGAAAGCGCTTCGCGGAGTACTATATGTTGCCGACATGGGACATAAAGTCTTGGGCGACAAAAACATGCAGAGTATATGTGAAGGATTACATAAAGTAGGCGTTCCGCTGTGGACTCCGAACATGCCACTTAGCCGCAAGCAACCCGGCAGCAAGGTCTTGGGCTCACAGGACGACACACGTCCTGCCGTCGTTTACTTTCCGTCGTGCATCAATCAGACTATGGGACGTCCACGGGGAACAGTTGCCAAGCGCCCCGTTGTTGAAGAGACAGTCGCCCTACTCCACAAGGCTGGCTTCCGGGTCATCTTCCCCAAAGGCATGAAACGCATGTGCTGCGGACAGATTTGGGAAAGTAAGGGCATGATGGACATCGCCGACCGCAAGAGCCGCGAGCTCGAAGATGCTCTCTACGGAGCCTCCGAGCACGGACGATGGCCCGTCCTTTGCGACCAGAGTCCGTGTCTCCACCGCATGAAAAAGGTCATGAAGAGCGTGAAGCTGTATGGTCCGGTAGAATTCATATTGACGTTCCTTAAAGACAGACTTCATTGGCACAAAGTCGACGACCGCATTGCCATCCATCTGACGTGCTCCACCCGCGAGCTTGGAGTTGCCGACGACTTCATCCGCCTTGCACATCTTTGCACACCGAACGTCCTCGTTCCGGAGGGCATAGGCTGCTGTGCCTTTGCCGGCGACCGTGGTTTCACGTATCCGGAGGAGAACCGCTGGGCTTTAAGGCGCCTCCGTGTGCAAGTCGAGAAATATGGCGCAACAATGGGCTACAGCAACAGCCGCACGTGCGAAATAGGTCTGGAGACCAACTCAGGCATTCCTTATCTGAACATAGTGTACCTCGTCAATAAGTGCACTGAGTCACTGCCGGATGCTGTTATACGGAAAATGCCATTACCAAAACTTGAAAGCTAAAGTGCAACTATAAGATAATGAGGAGAATATTAGTCATAAATCCAGGCTCGACTTCAACCAAAATAGCCGTTTACGAAGACCTTAATCCAGTCTTTGAAAGCGACATTGCCCACTCGCCGGAAGAACTGTCACGTTTCAACGGAGTGTGGGAGCAGGAGCCATTCCGCCTCCAACTCGTCATTGATGAGCTCAACAGCCACGACATTCCCATGCAACTTGATGCCGTGGTGGGCAGAGGCAGTCTTGCCAAAGCCATCCCGAGCGGAACGTATGAGGTAACCGACGAGATGGTTGAGGACGCCCGCAACGCCCAGCATGTCCACGCCTGTGACCTCGGATGCGCCCTGGCACACGACATAGCTCAGCGGGTGCCACCGTGCCGCGCCTTTATTGCAGACCCGGGGAGCGTCGACGAGCTTGCACCGGAGGCCCATATATGCGGCTTCCCTGACATTCGCCGCATCTGTATCTGGCATGCACTGAACCAGAAAGCCATCGCCCGTCGGTACGCACGTGAGCATGGGACTCGCTATGAGGACATTAATCTCATCGTATGTCACCTCGGTGGAGGCATCAGCATTGCTGCCCACGAGCACGGAAGAGCCATAGACGCAAACAATGCACTTGACGGTGAGGGTCCGTTCTCGCCCGAACGAGCTGGCAGTCTGCCTGCCGCCGACTTGGTGAAACTTTGCTTCAGCGGTCGGTTTACAGAGAAACAGCTCTTGAACCGCATTGCCGGCGGAGGCGGTCTGAAAGCTTTGCTCGGCACAAACGACATGCGTGAGGTTGAAAGACGTATCGCCCAAGGTGACGAGAAGGCGCGTCTGGTTGCCAATGCGATGATTTGGCACACGGCGAAGAACATCTGCGCCGAGGCCGCCGTTCTACGTGGGCATGTCGACGCAGTAATCCTTACGGGCGGAATGGCACGCTCCAAGTTTGTCGTCGACGGACTAAAGGAACGTGTCGGCTTCCTTGCGCCGGTGGCAGTCTACCCCGGACAGAACGAGATGCTTGCCCTTGCGCAAAATGCTTTGAATGAACTTAACAAATAATATATTGCTATGAAACAGAAAAAGAACAAACTTTCTGAATGTACAACGATTATCGTTGGAGAGGAACAGACAGCCGACGGCTCACGCATTCTTGCGCGCTCAGAGGACTTCGACGCCCTTAGAACGAAGAACTTTGTCGTCCGTAAGGACACAAAGAATGGTCCGGAGGAGTTCGTCGCAGCCGACAGCACGTTCCATTGTCCACTTCCAAAGGAGGCTCTGGGCTACACCGGAATGCCTGACTACCAGTATCACAACGAGTGGGGAAGTGCTGGATGGAACTCAGAAGGCATCGGTGAGAGCTCCACGGAAACGATTTTCTCATCGCCGGAAGCCCTGAAAGCTGACCCATATGTCGACGGCGGTCTTTCGGAGTGTTGCACTTATAATATTGTACTTCCATATATCCACAGCGCTCGCGAAGGTGTCAAGCGTCTCGGAGGCCTCATTGAGAAGTACGGTTCTGCCGAAGGCTTCGGCATTGGCTTCATTGACAGCAAGGAAACGTGGTACCTTGAGAATGCCGGCGGTCACCGTTGGCTTGCGTGCCGAATGCCAAAGGACAAGTATTTCGTAACCGGCAACCAGAGCCGATACCGCAAATACGACCCTAACGACAAAGAGAACTTCATGGCATCGGCTGACCTTGTCGAGTTCGCGGAGAAGAACGGACTTTACAACCCAGCTGATGGCGAGTTCGATTTCCACAAGGCTTACTCCAAGGACGACATCGCCGACACGACTTACAACTATCCGCGCGTATGGGGTTTGCAAGGTATGCTGTCGCCGGATATCAAGAATGACGTCACGAAAAACACCTTCCCGGTATTCGCAGAGGCCGACCACAAACTCAGCATCTCTGATTTGCGCCGCGCGTTCCGCTTCCACTATGATGGCACTGAGCATGACCCGTATCTCCACAACAACGGGAAGGAGCCTTATCGTCCAGTTAGTATCTTCCGCACGACGCAGACCCACATCCTGCAATGTCGTCCGTGGCTGCCGAAAGAGATTGGTTGCCTGACGTATGTAGCAGAAGGCATGGCCGACTTGGGCGTCTTCCTGCCGCTGTACCAGGGCATAACGAAGTACCCGGAGGCATATTATCTCGGCGACGAGGAGTGCTCTGACGACTCAGCATACTGGACTTTCCGCAAGGTAATGGCACTCGGCATGGTCAACTACAACGCCTACGCTCCGGTAATCAAGGAGACCTACGTTGCCCTTGAGCAAGAGAACGACCAGCGTCAGAAAGAGATGGAGGACGACTACATGGGTCTTATCAAGTCGGGACATACCATGGCAGCCCACGATTTGCTACAGGACTTCTCCGACCGCACACTCTCTAATGCCCTCGAAGTTGCCCACGACCTTCAGAACCGCTTGTTCACTCAACTGACAAAGGACATCCAGAAGGAGTACATGTTCCACGGAGCATAAGCTGACCTCTAACACATCGGATTCTATAAGATAAACGAGCATCGGGTTACTCGGATGAAACAGATGGAGAATTAACCATCTGCGCAGTCCGAATAACCCGATGTTTTTATTATGATATAATAAGAAAGAAATCCTTATTATCAGCCAATCATAGTCTTGAGGTCCTCGTCCACTGTCGTGATAGAGCCAAGACCGAAGTTCTCGACGAGAACTTTCAGAACGCCCTCGGAGACGAATGCGGGCAGCGTTGGACCGATATGGATGTTCTTTATGCCAAGGCTGAGAAGCGCAAGAAGAACGATGACAGCCTTCTGCTCGTACCATGCGATGTTGAACTCTATTGGCAGGTCATTGATATCATTAGCTCCGAAGATTTCCTTCAGCTTCAATGCTACCACAGCCCACGAGTAAGAGTCGTTGCACTGACCAGCATCGAGGACACGAGGAATGCCGTTGATGTCGCCGAGGTTCAGTTTGTTGTACTTGTATTTGGCACATCCACTGGTCAGAATGACGACATCCTTAGGCAGACGTGCTGCAAAATCACGATAGTAGTCGCGGCTCTTCATGCGGCCGTCGCAACCGCTCATGACAACGAACTTGCGTATTGCGCCGCTCTTTACTGCGTCAACGACCTTGTCGGCAAGGGCAAACACCTGATTATGGGCAAAGCCACCGACTATCTCTCCGTGCTCAATCTCCTCAGGAGCAGCGCACTCCTTTGCCATGGCAATTACCTCGCTGAAGTCCTTATGACCATCTTTCTCCTCGATATGCTTCCATCCGGGGAATCCCGTAGAGTTGGTTGTGAATACCCTGTCCTTATAGTTTGCGTTCGGTGAAGGAGGCACAATGCAATTCGTCGTGAACACAATAGGACCGTTGAAGTGGCTGAACTCCTCCTTCTGCTTCCACCAAGCGTTGCCGTAATTGCCAACGAGATTGCCGTATTTCTTGAACAATGGATAGTAGTGAGCTGGTAACATCTCGCCGTGGGTGTACACGTCGACACCCGTGCCCTGCGTCTGCTCGAGCAAGTCCTCTAAGTCGTGGAGGTCGTGTCCGGAAATAAGAATGCCCGGATTCTTGCCCACTCCGATATTCACCTTTGTAATTTCCGGATTGCCGAACGCACCAGTGTTAGCCTTGTCGAGCAGTGCCATGACGTCGACGCCATACTTTCCGGTTTCCAACACATTATTTAATAATGTCTGCATGTCGGCATCCGGATTAGTTATTGTAGCCAAAGCCTTGAACATGAAGTCAACTATATTCTCGTCGCGCTGCCCCAATCGTGCTGCATGCTCATAGTAAGCAGCCATGCCTTTAAGCCCAAGGACGTCGAGTTCCTTCAACGAACGGAGGTCAGCATTTGCATTACGGAGTACGCTCTCACGCTCTCCCTCGGCGTTGTAGTCAGCCTTTTCGCCGCCCCAACAAACCTCTTGATAATCAGGAAGATTAACATTATTATCTTTAGCTATGCTTAATAGCTCTTTCTTAATCAATATACCATTGTCGACCTTTGCAAGAATTGCCGTATCATCGAAGTTCGCATTGGTGATAGTAGCAAAGAGAGCGTCGACAATATAGTCACCAGTTCCCTTCTTGTCAAAGCTGACTTTGCCCTCATTGAGACAGTCAGCGATAGTTCCTACACCACGAACGACACTCAAAAGCAAGTCCTGCCAACGGCTTGTCTCTGGCATTTTACCACACACACCACGAAGGGTGCAACCTGTTCCCTTAGCTGTTTCCTGACACTGGAAGCAAAACATCTTGTTCTCCATTTCTATTTTGATTTTTGTATTATTTTGTTTTGACAGTGCAAAGTTACGCTTATGCAAACCGGGCGTTGGTAACAATTGTTACTTAAAGTGGTTAAAATCAGTTAAAAGTTTATACAATGAAACTTTTGGCGATTTTGTTTGGCAGTGTCGGACAACCTTTCTACTTTTGTACTAAAATTGAAAATAATATGGAATACATGTCTCAGGAGGGTTTCGACAAGCTCAATACGGAACTCACCGAACTTATAAAGGAAAGACTGCCGAATGCCATTCAGGCTATATCGGAGGCGCGCGACAAAGGCGACCTCAGCGAAAACTACGAATACCGTGCCGCAAAACGTGAGCAGGGACGCGTGCTCAGCCGCATCCGTTTCTTGCAGAGGGTGCTCGAGCATGCGCGCGTTCTGCCTGCCGACAAGGTGGAAGTCGATTGCGTGCAGTTGCTGACGAAGGTCGAACTGGTGAACCTCAACAACAACAAAAGAATGGAATACACCATCGTCAGTCCTCATGAGGCTAACACAAGGGAAAGGAAGATATCGGTGAAATCACCTATTGCACAGGCGCTTATGAACAAGCGGAAGGGTGATATTGTAAGTGTGCGTGTGCCAATAGGCATGATTAAACTGCGCATTGACAACATTGGACGTTGAATTTAAAGGGGAATAAAGATGAAGATTACTACCGGACGGATGCCTTTCATGGGCTTTGAGACATATTATAGAATTGTAGGCGAAGAGACAGAAAACGCTCCGCTGCTGCTCATACACGGCGGACCGGGCTCTACCCACAACTATTTTGAAGTGCTCGACTCGCTCGCCGAGACCATCCATCGGCAGATTATAAGCTACGACCAGATAGGCTGTGGCGAAAGCTATGTCGACGGTCATCCTGAGCTTTGGACGTTGCAGACATGGACGGACGAGCTTATCGCGCTACGCAAGTACCTTCATCTCGACAGGGTTCATATTCTCGGACAGTCGTGGGGCGGAATGCTCATCATTGCATATCTCATCGACAGTAAGCCTGAAGGCATCGAGTCGGCAATCCTCTCGAGTACGTTGCCTTCGAGCAAGATGTGGAGTCGTGAGCAGTACCGTCTGATTTCGTTCATGTCAGAGGAGGAGCAGCAGGCTATTGCGCTTGCGGTGAAGACGGGAAACTTCGACGACAAGGACTATATACGTGCCAACGACCAATACACGGCGTTGCATGTCGACGAGATAACAGACGACTCTCCCGAGTGCTTCCGCCGCAAGAAGCGTTCCGGAACGGAGTCGTACCTCACGGCTTGGGGACCGAACGAGTACACGCCGACTGGTACTTTGCGTGACTTCGACTACACCGACCGCCTTCAGGAGATACACTGCCCTACCCTAATCATTAGCGGAACAAACGACGAGTGCACACCGCTCATTGCCAAGACCATGTTCGACCGTATCTCCAATGCCCGCTGGGAGCTCTTCGATGGTGCCCGTCACATGACCTTCATCGACCAGACCGACCACTACAAGCACGTCCTCACCGACTGGCTGAGCAAGAGAAAGTAACCCCGTCACATATCTTATCCAAGACCATCAGGCATATATATAAGTCTTCGAAGGCATCTATCGTTGTCAATTATTTTCCTATTGCAAATTCATCTATATTGTCTTTGTAAGTCATTGATTATCAATACGTACGCAAAAGGTCAACTTTGAGCTTCCAAAAGGTCATCTTTGAGACTGCAAAAGTTGACCTTTTGCATTTCAAAACCTCATCTTTTGGAAGCTCATTCGGCATGTATGGGAAAACTGTAAAATATTAATCAATTCCATAATCTTTTATCTTTCCCAATCCTCAGGTAATCAAACATCCTCCCATTTGGGGAGGCTTGGTGAGGAATTCCATTAGGCTTAATGAGGAATCCAACAAGGATTGGAAAGGTCCCTAAAACCAAAAAGACCGCGCTTCCATCACTGGATGCGCGGTCTTTTTGGTTCGTTCTCCTTTCAATTGAGAACTCCATGCTTGATTGTTGGTTCGCGCCTCGCGGCGTTCCCCATTAATCTTGCATCGAATTGTTACCTGATGTGTAAACAATCTAAAACCTAATAACTAAAACCTAAATCATGAATGAAACAATCTCTTTTGTTTCCTAATCTTAAAAACAATAACTAAAAACCTTAATCTATTACTACTAGCCTAAACAATCTACTAACTTTTTACATCTGCAAAGGTACGACTGTTTGCGCACACAGCAAACTTTTTTGTCCTTTTTTGCTGTTATGCTCTCTCTTTCTTGATACGTATCAAACATCATGACGCACGTCAAGGCAATACGGGGAGCGAGCGATGGAAATATTGAAAGAATGAAATTCCACGCTCTTCTCTACTTATTCGCTTGCGATTATCATCCCTTCGATACTCGTGCAGCAAGCTTCGTGTGGGCATTCAAGTGGCTCGGCAACAAAGATTGGGCAGCAGCGTTCTTCTCATTCGGGACAGGCATCGCAACGGCAGCATTGAGGAAGAAGACATCGAACTTGCCGAATCGGCTCAGAAGTAACAATCATTATCATCACTTATCACAACTTATCATCGCTTATAAACGCTTATCACAGCATATCAAAGAAATTAATCACTAATAAAACAACTGTCATTTGCCTTTGTCCTTTAGGTTTCTGCGCCATTACATCTATTGAAAGGAATAACATAATAACAGCAAAAAGAACAGAAACAGTCTGCCTCATAATAATAAAATATGTGGAGTTCGATTCGGGATACACCGCAAGTCTCTGCCAAGACTTCATAAACTAACTTTGTGCAAAGGTACAAAGCAATTGCCATCCGTTGAAAATAAAATAAACGAAGAGGCAGGTAATTTCAACGAATGGCAATTTTCAATCCCAATTCCGGCGTACTACCGAGCTGTCATCATCCGAATATGAAGTTCAGGACGAAGAGCAACGAAAGGACGCAAAGCGTTGCGTTGAGCTGGCGGTACTTACCCGTAAACAGCTTTATGATGACGTACGAGAGTATTCCGAGGCATATTCCGTCGGCGATACTGTAAGTAAGCACCATCGTAATCATCGTTATGAATGCCGGGAAAGAGTCGCTTATGTCCTTGAGGTTTATTTCCTTTATGGAGTCAAGCATGAGCACTCCGACCATTACCAGGGCTCCGCTGGTAGCGGCAATAGGTATAAGGAGGAACACAGGCGAAAGGAACAGCGAGATGATGAAGAACATTCCGACCGTGAAAGCCGTCATACCGCTCTTTCCGCCCTCAGCGATTCCACTCGCGCTCTCGACGTATGTGGTAATCGTACTTGAACCGAGGAAGGCACCACAGGTAGTTCCGATTGCGTCGCTCATCATCGCCTCCTTGACGTGTGGAATGGAACCGTCGGGGCGGACGATACCGGTCTTCTCAGCCAATCCCATCAGTGTGCCGATAGTATCGAAGATATTGACTATCAGCAGAGAGAAGACAACGAGCAAAGTCTTGAGGTTCAGCAGTCCGGCGAAGTCGAACTTACAGAATATCGGTGATATATCCTGAGGCAGCGACACAGGCATCCAACCGTCAGGGACGGTCGTCACGCCAAATGGAATTCCCACAAGCGTCGCTATAATGATACTCCAGAACAGCGAGCCCTTCACATTGCGCGCCATAAGCACACCACTAAGGAGAATTGCGAATATACCGAGGAGGCACGCAGGGGTAAACGCACCGAGACCGACGAACGTTCCCTGCTTCGCCACGATTATTCCGGCATTCTTCAGACCGATAAATGCGATGAACATTCCGATGCCTGCCGAAATTGCATAACGCAGTGTTTCGGGAATGCTTTCGAGAATTTTCTCGCGCACATTGAAGAATGTTATTATCGTGAACACAACTCCCTCGACGAGCATTATAGCGAGGCTTTGCTGCCACGAGTAGCCCATCACCTGGCACATCGTGTAGGCGAAGAAGGCGTTGAGGCCCATCGACGGAGCCTGAGCAAACGGCAACTTAGCCATGAAAGCCAGCAAGAGGGTGGCGAGGGCGGCTGCTATGGCGGTGGTTGTGAACAACGCTCCCTTGTCCATACCCGTCGAAGCCAACACCGCCGGGTTGACTGCAAGGACGTAACTCATGGTCAGGAACGTGGTGGCACCTGCGACAATCTCTGTCTTAATGCCCATTGTTTTCGGGTCGAACCCGAGTGCTTTCTCTAAAAAAGACATTTCTTTACTCTTTAATCAGACTGCAAAGGTACTAAATCTATAGCTATTCTGTGAACTTAAAGGTGCAAAAAGCGCTATTAAGTTTGGTCAAATCAGAAAATAATCATACTTTTGCCAAATAATGAACAAAACATAAATCTTGAATAAAATCAACCCGACCGCAACTTGCAGAAATAATACTTAAATGAGAAAAGGACAGACGACCGGAACAAATTGTAAAGACAAACGGCTGGAAACTGCCTACCTTTGCAACATCATTCGAAAACTTTAAAAGACAAGGACATGAGAAAAAGAACCATCATTTGTGCTTTCGCTTTTATCGCCGGTATCATTTCGGCTTACAGTCAGACAGGCAATACAACTCAGGACGAGGGAATATGGATTAAGAAACAAGGCGTTTTCTCTTCCGGCGGACGCGTAACGGCACCGAATCCAGGATATAATAACGGCGAACCAGCAAATGTCTGGTACACGCTTCCTGTAACATTCCGTTTAGGAAAATAAGATAACATTAATCAGAATACACAAGAAGGATGAATTCGTTTAACATCTAATGATACGGATGAAACGGATTTTGTCGGTCTGTCAACAGAACGGGCGCTCACAAGGGACACCCCTGCTGTGGGTAAGACACATATTTATATAAATTGAAAATAAATCAATGGAATAAGACGCAGGGAGATATGTGCACCATTGACAAAAATAAATGGAACGCTTTTTGCTCTTTCAACTACAACGAAAATTAAACAGATTATAAACCAAACGCAAGAATACAATGAGTAAAAAAGGATGGATTATCATTGCAGTCGTTGTCGTAGTGCTGTGCTTTGGCGCATGCGGCTCTTACAACGGCATGGTGAACAAACAGGAAGCAGCCACGACGGCATTCTCAAATGTCGAGGCTGCATGTCAGCGCAGGGCCGATTTGCTGCCGAACCTTGCAAAGACGGTCAAGGCGTACGCAAAGCATGAGAACGAGACTTTCAAGGAAGTAGCCGAGGCTCGCAGTGCTGCAAGTCAGATAAAGATTGACCCAGAGAACCTTACACCTGAGAAAATAGCACAGTTCCAGAAAGCTCAGGGCGACATAACGACGGCTCTCGGTAAGCTTATGGCTATCTCGGAGAGTTATCCGGAGCTAAAGGCGAGCAAGAACTTCGAGGACTTGCAGGCTCAGATAGAGGGTTCGGAGAACCGCATCAACTATGCTCGTGAGAACTATAACTCGGCCGTGCAGGACTACAATCAGAGTGTCCGTCGCTTCCCGAATGTCATTTTTGCAAATATATTCGGCTTTGACAAGATGACGAAGTTCGAGGCTGACAAATCGGCAGAGAAGGCTCCCGACCTCGATATTTAAGGTTTAAAACACTTTTCCTTATGCTTTCACGACGGCTTAGGCTGACATTGACAATTGCCTTGCTGCTCTTCATGCAGTCGGTATGGGCTGCGGGCAACGGCGCACGTGAGTGGACTATCGACAATCTGCCGATGGTTCACTTGCAGGATGCGTCGCGCTATCTTGTCAACCCTGACGGACTGGTGAGTCCGGCAATACAGGACTCGTGCGACCGGTACATGCAAGCGATGGAGAAGTATAAGGGAATCCAGACAGTCTTCGTTGTCGTCAGGCACTTGCAGGGCTCCGACGACCTCGCCATGGTAAGCTCTCGCCTTGGCGACAAGTATGGCGTTGGCGACAAGAAGACGTCCCGTGGACTTGTAATCATCATTGCCGTTGACGACCATCGGTGGTTCATTGCTCCGGGAAGCGGGCTACAAGGCGACTATCCCGATATTGCGGTGAAGAAAATCGGTGAGGCTTGCATCGTCCCGAACATGCGCAACGGCAATGTCGACGCTGCTGTCCTGTCGACCTGCAAGGCGTTCTATACCGGCAAGCTGGACAGCTATTACCCGTATGGTGATGACGAATCGTCACCTGCCGAGGCTATATGGGTGACGATAATAATCATCGTTATCGTCTATCTCCTATTCCATCGTGGCGGTGGAGGTGGATTTTTCTTCTTCGGCGGACCGCCATTCTTTGGCGGAGGAGGCTTCAGTGGTGGCTCTGGAGGTGGCAGCTTCGGAGGCGGTAGCTTCAATGGCGGTGGCTCTGGAGGCAGCTGGTAGCCGACATTATATATATAATGTATATCCGCTAACGTACAATTAGAGCACTGCTTTTATGTCTGTCTTCAATTGGTCGGCACTCTTGAAAACGATGCCGCGCATGCCTATAGCCTTTGCACCTTCAATGTTGGCTGCCTTGTCATCAATGAACACGCACTCCTCAGGCTTTACATCGAACTTCTTGCAGAATGTTTCATAGATTTCCTTATGAGGTTTGATTAAATGGACTTGATGGGAAACCAAATATCCGTCAAGCAGAGAGAATATCTCGGGGTACTTGTCCATTACGGCAAAGACCTTCGTCGACCAATTGGAAAGGCCCAGCAAGCGATAGCCTTTCGACTTCAATTCCTTCATCAAAGCTTTCATGCCAGGCACCTCACCAGTAAAGATGTCGGTGTTCTTCTTGTCGAATGCATCTAAAGCAACTGCATAGTCAGGCCACCTTTGCTTCCATTCCTTCATATATTCGCTGAATGTCTTGTCGCCCTTATCCAGTTTGTCATTGTTCTCATAGGTAAGGATGTTGTGCATGAACCATAATCCTTTTTCACGGCTACCAAGGATTTTTATAAAATAAGCTGTAAAGTCATACTCGACCAGCACTCCACCGAAATCGAAAACTATATTCTTTATCATTCCTGTCTATTTATTTCCTTTGCAAAGTTAATGCTTATAATTGGTCAAGCAAAGCAAATGAAGCAAAAAAGACAGGTTCATCCGACATTTGGGTGATGACATCCACAAACCTCGAAGGGGTTTAATTCTCAGTAACCTCAGGCAAGGGATGGACCAAAAGATAAAAGTATGTCTTCGTAAAAATAGTTTACACGAAAACCGAAGCTACCGAATGGGCTCGCAAAAGAATACTTATGAACATCGAAACTCTTTAAAGCAGCCATAAATACATCCACTGCAAGGGCGTCCCTTGTGGGCGCCCGATCGCCTTGCAAAGGCGAATTCACTGCTTTAAATGTCGGTCTTTCAGCCCGATCGGGCGCCCACAAGGGACGCCCCTGCTGTGGGAAAACATGGCTGTAGGAATGATTGCGGATATTGATTAATATTTTACAGTTTTCCCATACATGCCGAATGAGCTTCCAAAAGATGAGGTTTTGCAACGCGAAAGGTCAACTTTTGCAGTCTCAAAGGTGAGGTTTGGGAAGCCCAAAGTTGCCCTTTTGCGGAGACGCTGACAATCAACGAGTTACGTAGATAATAACCGGTGAATGGCATTTATGAAAAAACTTTACCCATATCTAACACCATTATTTCAAAGGAATCAGATATGGGTAACATTAAATGGTATTCCAATTAACCGCGAATCATTGTTATCATCATCTTGAAGCGTTGTGCTGCGTTGACGCTATGACGTGCTCCACTGGGGATAATGAATGCCTCACCAGCCTTGATGACGTGCTTTGTGCCTTCTACCGTGAGTTCCATCTCGCCGTCGATAACCTGTATTAGAGCATCATAAGGTGCGAAGTGCTCACTTAGTCCTTGTCCTGCATCGAAGCTGAACAGTGTTACACTGCCGGAATCGTTATGGATAAGTTCCTTGCTTACTACTCCACCCTCTGCGTAATCAATAACTGCGTTCTCGTTAAATACCTTGCCTTTTTCGAATGTTGCCATAGTCTTTAATCTCCTATTCTTTAGTTGTTATTATTTTCTTCACTAATATGGGAGCAAAAGGAATGCCATTGCGATTTCCCCTTCTTAACGGTAACTTATGTTACCGATACTTTTACATGAATGTTGGCTAACAGGAAGATTTGTCGTACCTTTGCAACCCAAAAGATGAACAATAGAGAAAACATAGACAACTACCTCTTCGACGAGGAGAACAGATACACACAAGCCGATGACTTGTGGGATGATTACTTTGCCGAAAGGGATGATGAGATTGACGAACGGCCATGGATACAAGCCGACAGTCTTTCCCATCGGCATGACCTTAACCGTCAGATTGGCGATATGCTCAGGCGTGTGCTGACGGAGGAAGAAGAGGAACTGATCCGGCTGTACTATGGTATCGACCGCCACCGCCACTCTATGGATGAGCTGTCTGCTCTCTTTGACAATGAAGTCCATGTCATGTCGCTTCTGCATCAGGCTCTAGAGAAGCTGAAATATTCTGATGAGATACTTGCAATCTACAAGTATCTGCATAAGTAAAAAAGGGTTCCACTCGACATTTGGAGTGATAAACAAAAATGCAGCAATAACCTCGAGATGTTAAACTAACGGTAAACCCAGATAAGCGATAGCGCAATGTGGGGTAGTGAAACAGGTATATTCTATCAATCAGCGCTTCGAAGAGATGCGCTACAGCACAAAGTGCGCTTAAAGACTGTTAATAAACGACTTACGCGTTTCACGCTGTAGAATCTTCGAATCGCGGATTGAGAACTCGACAGATAGCTTACCCCAGGCTGCGGTCGTTACACTCCCTTGCCTGAGGTTACCGAAAATAAGACCTCTTCGAGGTTTGTGGATGTCATCACTCTAAATGTAGGATGGACCTAGAAAGCCAAGAGCCGACTCAATGCAATATAATTCTTATTTGTCTTTCTGCTCAACGTAGTTCAGTCGCTTGCGGAATGTAATAAGATAAAGCAGTCCGGCGGTGGTCAATCCGAATGGGAACGACGACCAAACGCCAACCAGTCCGAAGGGCAACGCTATTCCGAAGAGGTAGCTTAGAGGCAGAGAGATGATGAAGTAAGCAATGAATGCGTACAGAACAAGCGGACGGACATAGCTCAAACCTCGAAGACTGTTGCCAAAAATAATCTGCAAGGCATCGCCAAACTGATACACCACAAACGGGATAATTGTCATAGCGACAAGCTGGCTAACCTCCGTACTGCTCGTAAACAACCCTCCTATGTCGTGCCTAAAGCTGAATATAACAAGGCTGACGACAACTCCAATCATCAATACTATCTGCAATGCCGCATAAGCATTACCACGTGCCGCCTGCCAGTCACGCTGTCCGACGGCATTGCTTATCCTCACTGCGGCTGCGGCGCCAATGCCATAGTAAATCATATAGCCAAGTTGACTGATAGTGAGCATAACCTGATGGGCAGCAAGGGCTGATGTTCCAATCCAGCCTACGACAATACTTGTCAGACTGAATGCCGCTGTCTCCATTCCCATCTGAAAGGCTATCGGAGCTCCAAGTTTACACAGATGAACAAAATCCTTGCGATTTACCCGTCCCGACGTGAAGCCATGAGCATATACCTTGTACTTCCTCGCAAAAGCAAAGACAATAATCATTGCCACAGCCATTACTATCCGTGAAGTCAACGTGCTAATGCCGGTTCCCACGATTCCTAGCTCCGGCATTCCGAATTCACCATAAATAAGAACCCAATTGCCAAATATGTTCAGTATATTGCCACCTATTATAACCCACATCGACAGTGATGTGTCGGTTATTCCATCAGCATACTGCTTGAAGACATTGAACAGACAGACGAATGGCAATGAGACAAGCAGAACGAGAAAGTATGGTCGGATGAAAGGAAGGAGCTCCGTTGGCTGTCGCATATAACCTATGCATGCATAGAAAATGGACATAACAGCCACGAGTATTGCTGCAAGAACCAGGTTTGAAGCCACTCCGTTCTTGACGATTTCGCCAATCTTCGTTGTCTCGCAGCGTCCATACAGAGTTCCGACTGTCGGCGTTATTGCATACGAGAAACCCAATGCAAAGATGATGACAAGGTTGAACATATTGTTGACAAACGCAGCCGCAGCAAGCTCAACCGTAGAGTGATGGCCTATCATCAATGTGTCAGCAAACGCCAGAACTATAGAACCGAGCTGACCAATGACGATTGGTAAACCGAGCAATACCAAGGGTTTATAATAAGATGTGTATGATTTTAATCCCAACATTTTATTTCTTTTGCAGTAATTTGCTTAATCCATCCATAAGAATGAATAGGGTTTGCAAAGGTACAACAATATATTCATTCTCACAAGAAGGCACAAATGTAAGCGTCTCCACGATTGCGTATTGTAGTCAAAATAAGAAGTGCCATAGACAGAGTTGCATATAGCACATTAAGTCTATATGTGACAGTCAATATCATAAAACTATTCTGTGATTCCGACAAGACTCGAACTTGCAACCTTCTGCTCCGGAGGCAGACGCTCTATCCATTGAGCTACGGAACCAGCCATTATAAAAAGCTTCACTCTCGGGTAAAGATCACAGGCTTACTGCTGTCGCCAGGGTCGTCAGGAGAGAGGGTCAGCTTGTTACCCTTGAGGCTTATCTTGACCACGGCTGTTTCTGTACTTGTATCGTCCACAATCCATTGCTGACTGTAGTTGCTCCAAGTCTCCGACTTCGTCCAGTGTAGCGTCAGCTTGTTGCCATCGAGCTTATAAGTTCCGCTGTCGCGCACTTTTGACGTTGGTGCGTTGAGCATCGTCTCGATATAAGTCAATGTGCCGTCTGCATTGAACTGAAACTCACAGCCATAACCCTCGTCCTCGGCATACCATTTGCCGATAATCGAACTCGTTGAAATCTTGTTGTCATCGTCATCCGATGAACATGCACTGAATGTGATGGTTGCTGCGATGAGAGCCATCAAGAGAATGATTTTCTGCTTCATAGTTTTACTTTGCTTTATAAGATTGATAGTGCAAAGTTAAACGTCAGTTGTTCCAAAGCGTGGTACAGGCAGTAACAACTTTAATGCAGGAAGTCGAATATTTCCAGTTTCTTCACCGCCAGTGCATGACGCTCCTTATATGCAAGACGGTAGTAACGTTTGGCTTCATCGAGGTTTCTTTCTGTACCCCATCCATTCTCGTAGAACTCGCCGACACGGTAGTGGGCGTAGGGCAGTCCGCATCGCTTATAGAGCTCGAAGGCCCGTTTCAAGTCTTTCGGATAGCCTTGACTTCCCTTGCGCAGGATGTCGGCGAGATTGCTCATCGCCAGGTCGTCGCCCTGTTCTATTGCCAGCTCATACCAATAGACCGCTTTGCGAATGTCTTTCTTGACCATAATGCCATCCTCAAAGATGGTACCGATGTTGTTCTGTACATCCTTGTCTTGAAAATCTTCATCGTCCGGGTGGTTCTTCAACAAGTCGAGCAGCCATTCCACGTACTCCTTGTCAAAGCCAGAATCCTCAAAGTTGTCCGTATAAGACAGGTAGAACTCACGATAGCATTTTGGGATGTCCGAATAATTGTCGATTTTGCTTGTCATTATTATTTCTCCTCTGTCTGATGGTTATACATTTCTGTTGCCTTACGCATACGCTCTTCTATCTTATTGATGACCGACGGTGGACTGAGTACCTGCAAACGTCCACATTTTGAGAGCAAATAGTCAATGAAGTCGGGTGTCGGCTTCAATTGCACCTCTATGTCCGCGTAGTCCCGATATAGCTCAGGATGGTCTATCAGTTCTGACTCACTCTGCCATGACCTGAAAATCTGACTCTTGTGCAATGGTACGTCACGCAGCTCATAACGTTCGTCGCCGTATGCTCTGATCACGATTCGCTTCGTGGACATCTCCTCATCGATGACCACACCGAAGTACGGACTGAAGAAATCAGCCACATCGAAGTCCTTGGGCATCTTGAACGTATGCTCTTGAATCTTAATCTCCACTATCTTGTTGAGACAAAACATCTCATACTTGTTGCCGAAGAGTTTGCCTAACAGATACCACCTCTGATGAAAGAGCTTCAGACAGTAAGGGTCGGCAGCCGTCCAGAAACTCTGCGGTGAGCCGTACTGACAATAGCGTATGCTGACACGGTGTCCGCTTTTCATCGCCCCGATAAGCTTTTCGAGCAGCTGCTCGTCTACTGACACCCGCTCGGCCGCGATCCGTTCCTTGAGCGACAGGCTCTCGCTGATGACATTGCTCAGTGAAAGTGTGGACAGCATCCAGTTCTGCACCGAGTCATCTTCCAAGACTTCGGGATTTCCTATGTAGTATCGGTAGCCGTCTTTGCGGTCGCACTCGATATAGATGCCGAAGATGTCTTGTATGGCATCCTTGTGGCGGTTGAAGGTAGTGCGTGCCATCTCCACGCCACCGCTCATGTCAGTCTCCACCCACCGCTCGTTCAGTTCGACAAGCGAGATGCGCCTCGCACGATAGATGGTTCTCACAAGCCAGATATATTCCTTGAACAATGCAGGTATCTTCATACGCTTCAGTCTTTATTTGCGCACAAAGATACGACAATGTTGTTTCATTTCGTGGTACAGGTATAGAAAAGTTGACGTCTCTGCTTAATTTTTCGGATAATTGTTTCTTTTAATGATAAAAAGCAATATATTTGCAATAGTAAACCAATTTAAACATTAAAGCTATGGAAGAGAAGGAGAATGTTATCACAGTCACCGGCAAGGGAAACATCCATGTCGTTCCCGATGTCATCCGAATAGATCTGTTGCTCGTCAGCCTGCATGACACTTATCAGGAGGCTTATGCCCAGGGTAAGGACAACACTGAAAAGTTAACCGCCATCATGAAGGAGCTCGGACTTCCGAAGACCCTTCCGAAGACCATCCGCTTCGACATAGAGAAAAAGGTGAAAACGGAATACGACAAATACCACAATTATAAAGGTGAGAAGTTTCTTGGCTTTCAGTTGGACCACAGGGTGAAAATCGACATCAGCATAGATACGGTGCTGCTCAACAGCATTGTCAAACTCATCGGCAAGGAGCTCAAGCAGGCTGAGATCAATATCGGCTACACTGTCAAGGACCAGCGTCCTGCGGAGTTGAAGATGCTGCAACGCGCCGTGAAGGATGCCAAGGAGAAAGCCTCCATCATGGCTGAAGCCTGTGGGTGTAAGCTTGGTCCCGTCAAGTCGATGGACTATTCAGAGCAAGAGATACATATCTTTTCGCAGGCCCGGCAGATACGCTCATCGGAGGAAGCGATATGCTGTGAGCCCGAGTCGCTGGACATCACCCCCGACGACCTCTCTGTCTCTGACTCCGTGACCGTGGTATGGTATCTAAACTAGGCTATGAACAGGACGGGGTATGTGATTTTCCATGAGAAAGGAAAGGCCGGACTGAAAGACGCAGACGGTCATGTTGTTCTGCCTGCGGTATATGACAAAATCCTCGATTATGACGATGACGGTTATATCCGCGTGCTGAAGGGCGATGTCTATGGAACGGTAGACCTCGAAGGCAAGGAGGTGATACCGCACTCCGTCGGCCTCACGCACTTGGGCGTGTTTCACCAGCATACGGCACGGGCGATGAAGGACGGACGCTGGGGCCTCGTCGATGAGAAAGGCAACGCTGTCGGGGCTTTCGATTATGCGCTGATGGGTGCACACCGCAAGTGGGGCTACAACGTGACCACGCTCAACGGTCAGCAAGGCATCGTCAATGAGAAGGGAGTGTTCTCGCCCTCTGTTCAACCGCATAAACCGGCACCGGCTCCCAAGCCTCTTTATCCTGACAGCTATGACATTCCGCCTACATTCTGGAAAGGTTTTGCCGTGTGTCATAAGCAAGGCAAATATGGTATTCTGAAGGCTGACGGTACTTATCTCTTTCCCATGGTGTACACTGCCATCAACTGGAATGACTTTAAGAAAATGGACTGCTGGTTTGCCGTGGATGAGAGGGCTTGCTATCTGCTCTATCCAGACGGAACGAGGAATATGTACCTGAAGAGTCAGGCTGAGAGGGCACCGCTCGGGATTGGCAAGATACCGGATAAGGAAATCAGCAACGACATTACAGAGGAGCAGTTGGAATGGAATTTGTCGGAGCCAAAAGATATTTTGGTCTTGTATCCAAAGACAGTCGACACAAAGAGCTTCTATGCAAGTCTGAAGGAATGGACAGGATACTATTTCAGTCCCTTGCAGTTCTACTATCGCGACACGGGTGCTCCCATAGACGTGGATAAAGTATATAAGAAAGGCTCAGTTATCCGTTGTGGGGCAGAGATGGAAGTTACCCAAAAGCTGTTGCGTCCCGTCCATAAACTGAGATTCATGGTGGCATCGCCCGGATTATTCAATGTAGAGGACTTTCCGACAAGAAACCGGAGGGAGCTGGAGGCATCACCGTTTGAGGAATATGTTATAGGTCGCAACCTGTACTTCATCGTCATGGATGTCTATCATTATGCGGGTATGGTGCAGGTGTTGCTCCTTCAACTGCCATATGATGCCATTGCGTTCGCCCGAAAATATCATATAAAGATAAGCCTAAAATCTTTATCGGCTATAAGTCCCGATGATACGTTACTCGTCCAATACGCCCGTCATGACTTGCAAATAAAATCAGCTGAGCCGGTGCATGGTCATTCGCTATCGGACAAGTGGGTCAGGAAAATGTGGCAGCCTATAGGATTGGATGAGAATCTTAACCCCATGAGCAACAAACCGGAAGAGCTGGTCTTTGCGGAGAACAGTACACACAATGAGCAGATATGGGTACGGAGAGCTAATGACGAGTGTGGCTATTGGAATAAAACCAGTTGTTTAAAGCATACGACGAACACCATAAAGGTAAAATATGGAGATGTGAGTCATTTCCCTGAAGATATTGTCTTTGACGCAGCCGATTCAAAAAGTGTAAATCGAGACATGAAGAAAGCGGAAGAGAACGAATGGAAAACTATCGTATTCAACTGCGGAAATATGCATTGCGGCAAAGCCAAGAAAAATACAAACGCAAAAAATGTGATAGCCGTCGTGATGAAGCATCTGCTTACCGGACAATACACTGGCAACGTTGTCTTCTGTTGTGAGACTAAAGATGATGGCGAGATTTATCGTAAGGAACTTGAAGATAGAAAGCTAAAGGGTGAACTTGCAGAATAGGGTCTAATATGAAAGAACTTACTGATAAGTACCCAACATATAGCCTCATACTTTAGAGGTAAACTTTAGCGAGATGTGCAATCCAAACTTAAAATGCACGAGTTCTTTGGCTTCTCGGATATTATTTTGTACTTTTGTTGTGAAATTATATAGAACAGAGAAATGAGAAAACTAATATTATTTTTCATGCTTATGACTGCAATGGTAGTAAACGCACAGACGGAAAGTGCTGTACAAGCGGTTCGCGACTATCTTTAGGAGTGTGGTGTGTTTTATATTGCAACAGTGGATGGCGACCAGCCTCGTGTGCGTCCGTTCGGAGTAGCGGAGGTGCTTAACGGCAAGCTCTACATCCAGACTGGAAAGAAGAAAAAGGTATTCAAGCAGATGATGGCCAACCCAAAGTTCGAGATCACTGCCGTGAAACCATCCGGCACGGAGTGGATCCGCATCAGCGGGAAGCTCGTCAACGACGACAGTCGTGAGGCGAAGGCTTATGTGCTTGACAAGAATCCGGAACTGAAGGGAATGTACTCTGCCGATGATGACAATACGGCTGTGCTCTACATCACGGACGGCGTTGCGCAGTTCTGCTCGTTCTCTGCTCCGACTAAAGAGGTAAAGTTCTGATGGTTGAGTAAGTAGAGTTTTTACTTTGAGCCCTCAGTCCCGTGGTTTCCATCTGATTGTTATATATAAAGTATATAAACCAAGCATATTATGAAGCAAGTAGTAATAGCCGTAATGTTTGCTTTGTTTACATTGAACAATGTATCTTCCCGATAAGCGGCCAGACAGCCACACATTATACCATTCGTCGCGAGAGAGGCATCTCTTTCACATCACCGATAGTTGACAAGTATGCCCCTCTCAACAATGTCCGCAAACTCAGTACAAGACTTGTGCTGATAACTGGTGACCGGAAATTGGAACAGATGGGACGCTACGAGGAGAATCTCTATTTGAAATCCGTGCTTGAAGGTATCGGCAACGATGAGATACCTATCCATGAGCTCAGCGGCTTCGACCATGGTGGTGCCGGATGGCCAGGAAGAATACTAATGATGCAGTATATCACTAAGGGCAAGTGAAAAATTATAGAATACGATGGACTGATGGCCACGACCGGGAGTTTGAGGAGTTCCACGCTATCACTGAGAACTTCTACAACCAGCTTGTCGGTGGTCCTCAGAACAGGCAGTCATTTGTCCCGGGCAATCAGTCGAAAGACGTAAAATATGCAATGATAGTCTATTCTAAAGATGATGTCCCAGTGGCATGCTCCGGTTTGAAGGAACATGGTAACGGCGATGTAGAGATAAAACGTGTATGGGTGCAGCCGCCCTTCCGCGGTCATCACCTTGCGACATTCATGATGCATGAACTTGAAAGTTTCGCTCGTGAGCACGGATATAAGAGGACGGTGCTTATGACACGTGAAAGGATGAACTATGCAATCAAGTTGTATGAAGGTCTGGGATATAAACGAATTGAGAACTATCCGCCATACCAGCACATGGATGACGCAGTTTGTTATGCTAAAGATTTACCAGCAATCTCTCTGACGGTTTAGTAAAGTATAGGATCCACTTTTCCCCTGATAAAAACAATAGATTTTTTATTCTTTTGGTATAAGATCTCAGTTTTTTTATGTAAGTTTGCAGAAATAAAGCCAAAAGCTATTGTATAACTTAAAAAGCAGATCTGAAAACAGAATGACATACCCTTTAATATCAGAATATGTAGAGGCGGTGAGGAATGCTGAGGACAACTTCGATAAGTTGCGCAATCTCCGGCCTGTGACCGATGACAATGGTAATCCCGTGATGACCAGCGGTAACTTTGCTGTGGTGTTCAAGATGCGGGATGAGAAGAATGACAAGCTCTATGCCGTGAAGTGCTTCCTCAAGGATCAGCCGAACCGTGCAGAAAACTACTGGATGATAGCCGAGGAACTGGAATATGTCTCTTCGAGTTTCCTCACCAAGTTTCAGTATTTGGACAATGAACTGTTTGTCGACGCTGCCGATGCTGATGGCGAGGAGTTCCCCGTCTTGCTGATGGACTGGGTGGAGGGCATCAACCTCGACCAGTATATCCGTCAGCATCTCCACGACAGCTACCAGTTGCATCTGCTTGCCTACCAGTTCAGCCGTCTCGCCCTGTGGCTGATGCCGCAACCGTTTGCCCACGGCGACTTAAAGCCAGACAACATCATGGTGAGAGAGGACGGTACGTTGGTGCTGATTGATTATGACGGCATGTTCGTTCCGGCAATGAAAGGTCAGAAAGCACTGGAGATGGGCAGTCCGGACTTCCGCCACCCCGCACGCACGGAAGAAACCTTCAATGAGCATATTGACGACTTCTCGCTTGCCTCCATTCTGCTTTCTCTCAGGGTGATCGCCGAAGAGCCTGCCTTGCTTGAGAAGTACGGTGCTGCCGACCGTCTTCTCTTCTCTGAAAAAGACTATAGGGCCATTCATGACTGTCAACTTTTAAAGGACATCTTCCCGTCTGAGTGCCCAGAGGTGAACACCCTTGTGGGACTGTTCATCATTGCCCTTACTCAATCCGATTTGTCGAACATATCCTTCCGACTGCTGTCGCTGGAGCGACCGAAAGAACCAGAGATTGAAATTATTAGCACGGAAGTGACGGAAGAAGATGAGAAGGACGCATGGACAGATGAATTTGGCGTGAAATATTCCAAGGATGGGAAGAAGCTATTAGAAAGTACAGATCTCGGCTTAACGAATTATACGATTAGGCAAGGAACAAGGTGTATTTGCGATCGCGCGTTTGCTGGAAACTTTAACTATTGTCCTTCCTTGCAGTCCGTCACCATCCCCGAGTCCGTGACCAGCATTGGCGACAGTGTGTTTAGTTGGTGCGAATCCTTGCAGTCCGTCACCATCCCCGAGTCCGTGACCAGCATTGGCGACAGTGCGTTTAGTTGGTGCGAATCCTTGCAGTCCGTCACCATCCCCGAGTCTGTGACAAATATTAAAGGAAATCCATTTTCATATTGTCCGGCAAGAGTTATCAATCATTCCAATCATTTTACTATATTTGAGGGTAACCTGTATACTTCTGATAGACGAAAACTGATTTCTTATTTATCAAAGGGAGAAAATTTTATCATCCCCGACTCCGTGACGAGCATTGGCGACAATGCGTTTATGAATTGCTCATCCTTGCAGTCCGTCACCATCCCCGACTCCGTGACCAGCATTGGCGACAGAGCGTTTGAATATTGCGAGTCCTTGCAGTCCGTCACCATCCCCGACTCCGTGACGAGCATTGGCGACCATGCGTTTTATGGTTGCGAGTCCTTGCAGTCCGTCACCATCCCCGACTCCGTGACCAGCATTGTCGGCCGTGCGTTTTATGGTTGCAAATCTTTGCATTCCGTCACTATCCCCGACTCCGTGACGAGCATTGGCAACGAAGCGTTTTCGAGTTGCAGATCCTTGCATTCCGTCACCATCCCCGACTCCGTGACGAGCATTGGCGACTGGGCGTTTTCGGGTTGCTCATCCTTGCAGTCCGTCACTATCCCCGACTCCGTGACGAGCATAGGCGGCAGTGCGTTTAGGGGTTGCGAATCCTTGCAGTCCGTCACCATCCCCGACTCCGTGACCAGCATTGGCAACGAGGCGTTTAATGATTGCTCATCCTTGCAGTCCGTCACCATACCCGATTCCGTGACCAGCATTGGCGACAGTGCGTTTTATGATTGCTCATCCTTGCATTCTGTCACCATCCCCGACTCCGTGACCAGCATTGGCGACAAAGCGTTTTCGGGTTGCTCGTCCTTGCATTCCGTCACCATCCCCGACTCCGTGACGAGCATTGGCGACAGTGCGTTTTGGGGTTGCAAATCCATGCAGTCCGTCACCATCCCCGACTCCGTAACAAATATCAAAGGAAATCCATTTGTCAATTGTCCGGCAAGAGTTATCAATCATTCCAATCATTTTACTCTATTTGAGGGTAACCTGTATACTTCTGATAGACGAAAACTGATTTCTTATTTATCAAAGGGAGGAGATTTTATCATCCCCGACTCCGTGACCAGCATTGGCGACAGTGCGTTTTGGTGTTGCGAGTCCTTGCAGTCCGTCACCATCCCCGACTCCGTGACCAGCATTGGCGACAATGCGTTTTATGGTTGCTCATCCTTGTATTCCATCACTATCCCCGACTCCGTGACGAGCATTGGCTTCGGTGCGTTTTATGGTTGCTCATTCTTGCAGTCCGTCACCATCCCCGACTCCGTGACCAGCATTGGCGACAGTGCGTTTGAGAATTGCTCATCCTTGCAGTCCGTCACCATCCCCGACTCTGTGACCAGCATTGGCGACAGTGCGTTTGGTGGTTGCAAATTCTTGCAGTCCGTCACCATCCCCGACTCTGTGACGTGCATTGGCGACAGGGCGTTTTGGTTTTGCTCATCCTTGCAGTCCGTCACCATCCCCGACTCCGTGACCAGCATTGGCGACTATGCGTTTTTTGGTTGCAAGTCCTTACATTCCGTCACCATCTCCGACTCCGTGACGAGCATTGGCGACCATACGTTTGAGAATTGCTCATCCTTGCAGTCCGTCACCATCCCCGACTCTGTGACGTGCATTGGCGACGGTGCGTTTTATCGTTGCTCGTCCTTGCAGTCCGTCACCATCCCCGACTCCGTGACCAGCATTGGCGACTATGCGTTT
>Ga0256406_1000812_pt1 | contig 53573 bp, 44 predicted proteins | sample RumenRJG_03DNA_FD_185986 | JGI IMG/M metagenome (GOLD analysis project Ga0256406, IMG submission 185986) | Bovine rumen microbial communities from Lethbridge, Alberta, Canada - RJG_03 | ecosystem: Host-associated > Mammals > Digestive system > Stomach > Rumen | place: Canada: Alberta | collected...
AACTTTCAAAAAAGTTTTTAGGGAAACAATTTATTCTTTGTTAGAATACACAGATTATGATAAATTTATAGCTATAAATGGAATCGAAAGAGAGATAGATAAACTTTCCTCTATTGATTTTAATATCGAAGATTTTTATAAATTTACACGTAATTCTGAAGAACTAAAAAGAATGTTTAGAATATGTTATAAAAAATCATTAGAAAAAACAAATGAGCAAACATACCAAGCAATGGAAGGCTTTGTTCATGATTTAAATAGTTTGGCACCAACAAAAATTACAACAATAAATTTGGGCACAGATACTTCAAGTGAAGGAAGAATGGTAACATCAAACTTGCTAAGAACAATTGAAGAAGGAATTGGAGAAAACAAAGTAGCAATTTCTCCAAAGGTTGTTTTCAAAATCAGTGATGATGTTAACTTTGAAGAAAATTCTAAAAATTATGATTTGTTTAAAAAGGCAGTTGAGGTTGCTATTAAAACTGACAATATTTCCTTCTCATTTATAGATAGTTCATACAATTCTGCATTTTATAAAGAAGGAGATTACAACACAGAAGTAAGCTATTTTTCAGACGGAACAAGAGTAATAGATAATTTGGTTGATGAAGATAAAGCCGTATCTGGAGGCAGAGGAGTAATTTCATCAACAACAATTAACTTGCCTAGAATTGCTTTAAAAAATGTTGATAAGATTTCAGAATTTTGGAGCGATTTAGATGAAGAATTGAATATGATTAAAGATCAACAATTAGAAAGATTAGAAATACAAAATAACAAAAAATGCGAAAACTTTCCATTTTTAATGGGAGAAAGTGTGTGGCTTGATTCTGAAAAAATAAAAGGCGAAGACAAAATTAAAAGAGTATTAAAACAAGGTGTATTGCAAATTAAATTCACAGGATTAGAAGAAACTATTTATTTACTTACAAATGAAAAAATGGAAGAAAGCAAAAACGCTATGGAATTAGCAATAAAAATTGTAAAAACAATGAGAGAAACCATTGATGAATTTTCAAAAAAATCTGGAATTACATTTGTGTTAGCAGGAAATTATGATGAAGAAATTGACAAAGATTTTCTTGACTTTGATAGAGTAATTTTTGGAAAAGTAAAGAACATTACTGATAAAGAAAAATACTGCAATTCGTTTGACATTTCTTCAGAAAATATAAATAAAAAAATAGAATGTGAGTCTCAATTTTTTGAATATACAAATGGTGGACACAGATTTGAAATTAAAATTGAAAAAGCAAAAGATAAAGAAAATATTGAAAAAGAAGAAGACAAACTTTTAAAAATCTTAAAAGATTTACGAAAAAATGATATTGGCTTTGCCATAGTACAAAAAAATTAAAGATAAAACATTTTATATAAAAAATATAATTGACATATATTATAATTGCGATTTATAATGTGTGAATTTAAATCAATTTTTAATTCACACTAAATTTATGATAAAAATTTTTAAAATAGATAATATTAGGGAGTGAAATCAAAATGAAAAAAGAAAAACTAAACAAGGTGTTACCATATTTCATTATTTTAATTGTCGCATTATTATTGTCAGTTCCTTTAATGCAAAAGGGTATACATACTGGAGATGATGGAGAATTTCACATTTCTCGCACAATAGGCACAATAGAACAATTAAAAAATCACGAATCGCCCTTGATTGTTTCACGTTTCTCAAATAAATTGGGGTTTGCTTGGAACTTATTTTATCCACCAGTCACAACAATAATAAATGTCTTCTTTGCATTACTTACAGGAAATGTAGTAACCGCCATGAAAATTTATGCTTTCATTACATTGCTTGTGTCAGGAATTGCAATGTATGAATTCGTAAAGAACCTTACAAACAACAAATTAGCAGCAATGTTTTCAGCAATTATTTATATGTCAGCGCCATATAGAATGCTAAATATTTATGTACGTTTAGCGGTAGGGGAAATGGCTAGTTTTATGTTTATGCCAATAATCTTCAATGGACTTTACAATGTACTTAATGGCAAAACAGAAAAATCATATCAACTTGTAATAGGTGCTGTTTTACTAGCACTTTCACACAATATAAGTGTACTCTACACAGCAATAATTGCATTGATTTATGTAATAATAAACATTGATAAATTAAGAGATAAAAAGATATTTAAAACTCTATTTTCTTCATTGATAATAATCATACTTTCTGTATTGTTTTTTGAATTACCACTTTTTGAGCAAATGCATGCAACAGACTATGAAGTAAAAAGAAAAATGTTTACACGTTGGTCAGTACAATCAAGCGGATTAAATCCTGTTAATTTATTTACTAGTATGTTCTGGCAAAAAGATGGAAGAGATTACACAATAGGAATACCAACAATACTTGCACTATTCTTAATTCCATTTGCTTTGAAGAGAATGAAGAAAGATGAAACATTGAGAACAAATTACAAATTCTTTATGATAACAGGATTTGTATCATGTTTAATGGCAACATTTATATTCCCATGGTATTTTATGCCTAAAATTTTATTGAATATACAATTCCCATGGAGAATGCTAGAATTCATAGACTTATGTTTCTCAATTGTAGCAGGTATAAATTATATTTTGTTACTTGAATATTTTGAAAACAAATTTAAAGAAAGCACAAATGCAAGGAAAATGTTAACTACAGTTACAACAATTTTAGTAACAGCAACATGTTTATATGGCTTGTCATTTGCAAAAAATCTTGAAGTTAGAGATATAGGAAATGCCTATTTTGAAGAGGATGAAGTAATAGATACAAGTTGGGATACAAGTAGATATTCTTCATACTTGGAATACTGGCCACAAAAAGCAATAAATAATGAACAATATGTTGTAAATAGAGATCAAAAAGTACATATTCTAAAGGGTAACGCAGAAATTACAAATGAAAATAAAACAAATGGAAAATTAGATTTTGAAATAACAAGCGCATCAAATGACACAACATTAGAATTACCATTCTTATATTATAAAGGATATGTTGCAGAGCTTACTACTAGTGATGGAGCAAAGAAAACTTTTGAAACAACAGAATCAAAAAATGGATTAGTTCAAATAAAGGTTGATCAAAATTCAGTTGGCAAATTCCACGTACAATATCATGCAACAAAACTATATAAAATTTGCCTAGTAATTTCACTAGTTACAATGGTAAGTTATTTATTAGAATTAATATTAAAAAAACATAAAAAGACTTTGTAATTACAAAGTCTTTTTGATTTCAATTGGCTCGCTTGCTTTTGAAAATTGCTTTTTGATTTTTGAAAAATCTTCATTTTCTAAAAATCTATTAATGTTTTTTACAGACACACCAGAAATAGATGAAAGCGCTTCAATATTTTCTGGAACATTTGCACTTGCCATATAATTTTTAATAGTTTTTTTATCTATTTCGTCTTTGGTTTTGCAGTTTGGACAAACTGCATCTTCTGTAGAAAAGAAACATCCGCAACGTACACATTTTTTAAATTCCATTTTAATCTTCCTTTCCTATGTATTGCTTGAGTTAAAAGTTCCCTAATTCTTTATTAGAATTATTTTGATTGCTTGTAAAAATAAATTTAGTACATTGTCAGTAAATATCAGTACATTATTAGCACATTATTTGGTATATTATTTAATATGATATACTTGATCATTGATTAAATATCGAATTGCAATACTTATATTTTTAATTTCATTAAAATGATATTATCATAAGAAAATAAAAAAATAAAGACATTTGTCGAAAATTTTAAAATTTTTAAAAAAAGAAAGCCTTATTAAAGGCTTTCTCTTTAATGGTTAGTTAGAACCGTACCTATAAATTCTAGGCTCTTTATTGCCTTTAGGGTAGATCTTTATTGCATTTTCACCATTTAACTTTTTAAAAATTTCATAGCTACTAATTTCATAGTCAAAATTTAGCAACGCTAAATTGCGACCATAGACCTTAAGTCCCTTAACTGAACACGTTGATTTTTTTTCAGCCTTTGGAAAATCATACGAGAAAAAAAATCCACCTCTGTATGCTACAAAATTTTTGAAGACAATTTCTCCATGCCTATTGTAGAGAAAATTCCTTTTTTCTCCATTAGAATGAAGTGTAGCAACAATAAAATTGTCATCACATACGAGTTTTATTCGATCAAACTTAGGTTCAATCAAAACTCTTGTGCCAATTAAGACACCATGGTGTTCAATTTTTTGATTCCGAGAATCACATTCTGTTACATCATAAATAGCTGGATTAGAATGTAATTTTCTTACTCCTGAAAACTTTGAACTCAATTTACTGAGCTCTTCATTCTCCTTACTCCTAAGAGCGTCGACATCCAAAACTTTTCTCTGTCTAACCATACTTTTTCCCTTTCTTTTTCTGCATTGATTAATAGTTACATTAATCTCCTAAGGTGTATAGGGATTAATATCTAAATATAAAAAATAGATAACACATATTATAGCATAAATATCTCAAAAGTCAAACAAAAAAGTATTTTTTTTGTATAAATTTATTAATTAAAAGTGATAATGTCTTAAGTAATTAAAAGCAAAAATGTCACCCCAAAATTACAAAAATTTTTTATGTAAAATTTAAATTATAAAAATAAGAAAAGCCTGCAATTGCAGACTTTTCTTTTCCTCTTTGAAATTTTAAAGGTGTGCAGCAAAAACTGATGGTATTGCACGCACTATCTTTTCAAAGGGCAAATCCCCTTTTGAAAAAATGCATTTTATTTTAATTCCAAATTCACCATTTTTTTGCAAATATGGGAAGTAGTTAGTGACATAATAGTCATTATTTAACTTTGTCCCCGAAATAGTGAAAATGTCAAAATATAAATCTTCTGCTTTCCTAGCTATAAAAAATGAGTTTTGGAAAACCAAAAATTCATACTTTGGTGGAATTATTTCAACTCCATCATAGGTTGATGCGCCCTTCTTTCCGTCAGTTGTGGTATAGATGACAAATTCATCATGAGGCTCTATTGACTTTAAGTCATAGTCAATGATTGAATTTCCATCTTCATCTACTAAACGCTGATGAAAAGGATCATGCTTTGTTGCAATAAAAGCATCGCAACTCCAGCTAATAGACTGAACTTCATCATATTGTGATAGCTTATCATAGTTTAAACTATCATACATCTCGATTCTGTCCAATTCCTTTGCCTTTTGTTCCATTTCGAATTCCGTATAACTCTTTGGAATCTTAATGTACAAACCTTGTGTTCTTTTCTCCATAGTTTGCCTCCTAAAAAATGCAATCCTTATAATGTACAGGCTCCTCAAAGAAAAAATAGAGGAATATGTACGTTTGTAACATATATATATATTATACCACGAATATGAAAAAAATCAACTTATGTAAAGTAAAATTGTAAATATGTTATATTTTTATACATTTTTGCATAATATAGTAATGAACGAAAAGCCTACGGCCTCAAGCAATTAACTTTATTTTGCTATCGGTAAATTTGACAAAAAAATATAAAGATGCTATAATAAGGGTGTTGTTACTTAAAGGAGGTTTTATGCGAAAACATATAAGTAAGCAAAATAAGAAGGACAGAACAACATTTTCACTAAAGAAAATTTTAATAATATCCATAATATTTTTTATGCTAACAGGTATGTTTGGAGTTATGGCTTCAAATGAAAAAGTAAAAACAGTTAAAATCGTTTTATCAAGCGGTTATGAGATGAATGTTGTAACGACATCTTCAAACGTTGGAGATATCCTAAAAGAAAATAAAATTGTAGTTTTAGATGGTGAGTCTGTCTCTCCATTACAAACTGATAACTTAACAGATAATAATACAATCGTAATTACAAAGGGTGAAAAACAAAAAATAGCGGATGTATCATATTTCTCTGAAGAAGAAATTCTTGAAAGCTATAAGTCAATCATTGAAAAAGTAGTTACAGTACAAGAAGAAATTCCTTATGAAACTATTACTAAAGATGTTTCAAATGGAAGTTCAACAACTCAAAATAAGGTTGTTCAAGCCGGTTCAAATGGTATTAAAGAAGTAACATACAGAATAAAATACCAAAATGGAAACGAAATTGAAAAAACAAAATTATCTGAAAATGTAATTAAAGATAAAGTTGATAAAATTGTAGAAGTAATGACAAAAACAACTACTTCAAGATATGGCGGTAGAGTTTCTGGTTCTGTTTCAGAATATCAAGCATATGCAAAAGCAAGATGCTCTGCTATGGGATGGAGCGATAGCCAATTCCAAAGTTTAGTAAAATTATGGAATAAAGAGAGTGGATGGAATCCAAATGCATACAATAAATCAAGTGGTGCTTATGGTATTCCACAAGCCTTACCTGGTCGTAAAATGGGTGCTGGCTGGCAAACAAGTTACCAAACTCAAATTAACTGGGGTGTTAACTATATTAAAGGTAAATATGGTAACCCTACAAATGCTTGGTCACATTCATGCAGATATGGTTGGTATTAATAGAAAAATATTATGAATGAAAGAGGATGAAATCATCCTCTTTTAATTTTTCTATTTACTTTTTATTTTTTTGTGGTATAATAATTTTGTGCTAATCAACTAATTCATTTGAAAGCGAAGAATATAAAATTGAATTAGGAAGAAAGGAATAAATTTATATGGACTATGATTTTTTCAAAGTTTTTAAAATGAGTAAAAACTTGCAAAATACAATTTTATTTGTTATAGGTATTTTGCTATTATGCTTTCCAACAAGTATTCTACAAGCCTTTAGTATTGTTATTGGTGTTGTAATTCTTGCTTATGGTGCTTGGGGTTGTTTAATGTTTATATCAAATTATAAGGAGACAGCCAAAGATAGAAATCAATTATTAAATTTCATTATTGATATCGTAGCAATTATTTTATCAATTTCGATTTTTATTAATCCATCATGGGTTATTTCAGTAATGTATATAATTGTTGGTGCAATTGTTATTGCAAATGGTATTAAAAATATCGTTGATATGATTAGCAATAGCTCAGTAGATTCAAATATTTCATTGACTATAATAATCATTTCAACAATCTTAATAATATTAGGTGTTATAATCATTGCAAATCCTAATGGTGTTGCAAACTTTATTTTAAGGCTTGAAGGAATATCATTAATAGTAGATTCAATAACAAACTGGTTTATCCTTTACAAAATAGATAAGGAATTTAACTAAAGCTAAATATTAACTAAAGTTAAATATTAAATAAAAACCAAATATAAATAAAAATTAATTATCAAATAAAACTAAATAATAATTTAAATCTAATAACTATTATTAGCTATTAGATTTTATATATGCGACAGTGGCGCAACTGGATAGCGCATCTGACTACGAATCAGAAGGTTGGGGGTTCAAATCCCTTCTGTCGCACCAAACAATAAAAACCGTGTATAAAAAATTTTTATACACGGTTTTCTTCTTGCGTAATCTCTTCTGGAATTTCTTCTGCTTGTTTTTCTTTTAATTCTTTTTGCTTTTCTTTATTCTTAATATAATCTTCAATCATTTCTTTTATTAGAACTGCAATTGGTACTGATAGGAACATACCAACTATTCCAAAATATGCTCCACCAACTGTTAATGCAAATACAACAAGAAGTGGATTTGTATTTAACTTACTTCCTGTAATTCTTGGGTTAATAATATTTGCATCAATTTGTGAAACAATAATCATAACTATTGTAGCAATTAATGCTTGTTGCCAGCCTCCTGTTAGAATTGTAACAAGTATTGCAATAATTACAGCGATTGTTGCACCAAAGTATGGAATTAAATTGAACAATCCAATCATAATTCCAAGTAGAACAGAGTACTTTACTTTTATTATTGAAAGTGAAATAGTCATTAATGTTGCAACAACTAATGCATCAATGAACTGGCTCGCAAAGAAATTGAAGAAAATAATGTTTCCACGTTTAAAATATTTTTTAAATCTATAGTATCCATTTTCTGTAAGAGTGGCCTTGGTAAATCTATCAATGAAAGCCAATATTCTCTCTTTTGAGTAAAGCATCCTGATTGAGCAGATAATAGCGATTGCTATATTAAATAATGCAATTCCCATTCCTTTTAAAGAATTCAAATATGTTACGATTTTGTCCGTTGTAAATAATTGCTTTAAATCTATAGTTTGTAAATAATCTACAATTGGTTTAATTATATTTTCTTGTATGAATGGTGCCCAATTTTTTTCTAGTTCATTTGTTGTAATTGCATTATAATAATTTTGCAAATTTGAGAATAAATCGTTTATACTTTCTATTAGAATTGGTATAATAAATCTCATCAATAATGCAATGATTAAAATTACAATTGCAAAGGTAATTGTAATACTCCAACCTCTGGTCTTTTTCATTTTTGTATGTTTCATTAAAAACTTTTCGATTGTTCTGCAAGGTTGATACAAAATATATGAGATTAATATTGCAATTAAAAATGGTGATAATACATAGAAAAATCTACCTAACCACGAGCCAATTCCTTTAAAGTTATCAAAGAATTTATATACAATGATTAGAATAATACCAAGTGATAAATAGTAAAACCATCTTTTTGTTCCTATATTACTTTGTTTTGCGTGTTTCATACAGCCTCCTTTCTTTAACTATTAAAATTCATTATCTGAAATATATTTTTCTAAATTAATTTTTGGTATTAAAATTTAATCAAAAATTATTTGCCTATTTTTATTAAATCTTTGATTTTTATTAGCAAAAAACAAGCAGTAAAATTTGAAAATTTTTAATCTTTACAAATCAATTTCTAATTCAACTGGACAATGATCACTGCCCATAATCTCTTGATGAATTTTTGCATCAACAATTTTATCTTTTATTCTATCTGAAACAATGAAATAGTCAATTCTCCAGCCAGCATTATTTTCTCTTGCATGAAACATATATGACCACCAAGAATATTCGTTAGCTTTGTCTGGATATTTATATCTAAATGTATCAACAAAACTTGCATTGAGTAATTCTGTCATTTTATTTCTTTCATCATCTGTAAAACCTGCATTGTTGTGATTTGATGAGGGATTTTTCAAATCTATTTCTTCATGTGCAACATTCAAATCTCCACAGTAAATAATAGGTTTTATCTTGTCTAACTCAATTAGATAATTTCTAATTTCATCTTCCCATTCTTTTCTAAAATCTAAACGCTCTAATTCTCTTTTTGAATTTGGAGTATAACAATTTAATAAATAGAATTTTTCAAATTCTAAAGTAATTAACCTGCCTTCAAAAGTTTCAGATAATAACAAGCTATCTTTTTTCATTATTTCCAATAATTTACTTTTCATCTCATCTGATAAATCAAAAGTAACATTAATTGGCTTTATTTTTGAAAATGTTGCTGTACCAGAATAACCTTTTCTTTTAGCACTATTCCAATATTCATAAGGCGCAATTTTTTTCATTTCATCTGTTAACTGATCTTCTTGCATCTTTGTTTCTTGCAATGAAAAAATATCAGCATTCAATTTTTTATAACTGCCTAAAAAATCTTTGTTCATTACAGATCTAAATCCATTTACATTCCAAGAAACAAGTTTCATTAATTACTCCTTATAAACTACTTGTAAAATTTTGTTAATCTATGTTCTTATGATAACATTTTTTTAATAATTTAGCAATAGTTATAGCTGTTCAATCTTAAATAATTTTTGAAAAGGCCAAAGAAAAATTATGATTTATTACACATTTTATTGACAAATGGGCATTTTAAAGATATTATAGGTTTGATATTTTAATCCTTGGGAGTAAATAATGCAAGAAAAAAAGCTAGAAAATAATATGGTGGATGTTAGCATAATTGTACCATGTTACAATGAAGAAAAAAATGTAGAAAATTTCATAAAAACTTTAAATAAAAATTTTAAAGGAAAAATAAAAAATTACGAAGTTATTTTTGTGAATGATGGATCAAAAGATAATACTTTAAAAAAGCTAGAAAAAAGCATAAATGAAAACATGAAAATAATAAACTTTTCTAAAAACTTTGGAAAAGAATCAGCAATGTTTGCCGGATTAAAAGAGGCTAATGGAAGATATGTCGCAATAATTGATGCGGACCTTCAACAAAACCCAAAGTACTTGCTTGATATGAAAAAAATTCTTGATGAACATTTAGAATATGATGAAGTTGCAGCATATCAAGAAAAAAGAAAAGAAAAATTTTTAATTAAATTTTTAAAAACAAAATTTTATAAGGTTATGTCAGAACAAACAAATCTTGACGTTGGAAAAACTACCAGTGATTTTAGAATGTTTAGAAGAAATGTTCTTGAAGCAGTACTTTCATTGAGCGAAAAAAGTAGATTTTCTAAAGGAATATTTGCTTATGTTGGATTTAATATTTTTTATATGCCTTATCAAGTAAAAGAGAGAGAACATGGAAAGTCAACATGGAATTTATCAAAACTTTTCAATTATGCAATAAATGGAATCACAGATTTTAGTGTTAAACCTTTACTATGGCAAATTAAATTTGGAATTTTCCAATTGATAGTTTCAATCATTTTGCTAATAATTTTTGCTTGCAATAGATTGAATTCTGCTTGGATTGTTTTTGCAATTATACTTATCGTAACAGCAATACAAAATATACTTTCAGGAATAAATAATTTCTATGTTGGCAAGATTTTGATAGAAACTAAAGATCGTCCAACATATATTATAAAAGATATAATAAAAGGGAAAAAGTAACTAACATATTACAATAATGTAATCTAAAAAACATTGACTTTATAGCATTTTAACGATATTATTAAACTGAAAAATTGTAGAAAAACAGAGGATAAAATGGAAGATTGGTTAAACTCTATAAAAACCTTTATGGATCAAATTGAATTGTCGCAAATAATTGATTTAATTGTTGCGCTTGTTGTGTTGATAATATTTATTATTTTTAGTGCGCCAGTTTCATCAGGCATAATCAATCTTTTTACTAAAAATGATAACAAAAAGAAAAAAATAAAGAACACAAAAATTTATAAAAGATTAAGAGCGATTATAAATTTATTAGGACTTTATATTTCTTTAAATATTTTTGACTTATCAGATATCCAACAAAAATTTATTAATCAATGCTATAGAATTATTGCCATTTGGGCGGTTGCATTTATAATTGATGGTATATTTGATTTACAAAAATATATTACAAGAAAATATACAAAAGGTCCTACAACAAAGAAAGATGAATTTTCAGTTAGAGTAATTGAAAAAATAATTTCATTTTTACTATATTTAACAGCAACATACTTAACATTAAAAGAATTTGGCTTTGACCTTGGGGGATTTGCTGCTGGTATTGGAATTGGAAGTGCTATTGTTGCTTTAGCAGCGCAAAATCTAATCAAGCAATTACTTGCAGGATTTGCAATTATCTCTGATAAAACTTTTGAAATTGGAGATTGGATTGAAGTTGGAGATGTATCAGGAACAGTTGAAAGCATAACATGGAGAAGTACAAAAATTAGAACAATAGAAGATACAGTTGTAATATTTGATAATAGTGTTTTAATTACTTCAAATATTGTGAACTGGGGTAAAATTACGAAGAGAATTTTCAAAGAGAATTTTTCTTTAGCACTTGAAACAAGTGAAGCTACCGTTGAAAAAGTTATTAAAAAAATCAAATTTATTTTAAAATACAATAAAGATATAAACCCGGATTCTATTGTTGTAAGATTTTCAGAAATAAAGACTGACTGCTTGAACATTGCAATTTTCTTTGAAACAACAATTACAGACTATAATGAATATGTAGATTTTTGTAGCAAAATAAACCTAACAATTTTAAACATTTTGGAAACACAAGGAGTTTCTCTAGCATATCCAGGAAGAAACATTTATATCAAAGAAGAGCCTGGAGACAGAGTCAATTTAGACCATGTTATTGAAGAAAAAAACGTTACTAAAAAAGCAACAACAAAAAAATCACCGGCTGTAAAAAATAATTCAAAACATCAATAAAATCAATGAATTACAAAAAGTCAATTTTTTGGACACATAATAGACAAAAACAGATGATAGAATATAATCGAAAAAAGTAGATTTTGCAAGAAAGAAAGGCTTAATATGGACGAAAAACTTGTATTAATAGTTGATGATGAATCAAGAATAAGAAAATTGGTTAAAGACTTCCTTACAAAAGAAGGCTTTAGAACATTAGAAGCAGGAGATGGTGAAGAAGCATTAAAAGTGTTTGAAGAAAATCAAGAAAAAATAAATATTATTTTGCTTGATGTTATGATGCCTAAATTAGATGGTTGGTCTGTACTTAGACAAATTAGACAAACATCTAAAGTACCTGTTATAATGTTAACAGCAAGAGGAGAAGAACAAGATGAATTATTTGGATTTGAATTAGGCGTTGATGAGTATATTTCCAAACCATTTAGCCCTAAGATACTAGTTGCAAGGATAAAAGCAATATTAAATAGAACAGAAAAAGATACAAATAAAGTTAAAGACTTTGGTGGAATCGAAATAGATCCAGAAGGTAGAACTGTAACAGTAGAAGGAAAACCTGTTGAGCTTTCTTTGAGAGAATATGAGTTATTAAAATATTTACTAGATAATGAAAATGTTGCATTATCGAGGGAAAAAATCCTTAATAATGTATGGAATTATGATTATTATGGAGATTCAAGAACAATAGATAGCCATATCAAAAAAATAAGACACAAACTTGGAAAATGTGGAAAGTATATTAAAACATTGAGAGGCGTAGGATATAAATTTGAAGTAAAATAGGTGGAAAAAATGTCAATAAAAGAAAGATATAATTCAATACAATTTAGAATGTCTTTAGCATTATCGGCTTCGATAATGCTTATTGTTTTTATTATAGTTGTTATAAATAATGCTAGTTCAGGTTTTTTTTATACTTATCAAAAAGTAAAATCTGCAGAAGATGTTAGAAACTCAATAAACACTTATTACAATGGCATAACACCTTATGATATTGATCAAAATTTAAGAGACCTAGAAATAAAGAACAACTTTCAAATTTTGATTGAAGACAATGAAAAAAATGTAGTTTATGCAGGAAATAAAAATATACTTTCTTCAATTGAAAAAATAGAAAATGTAACAACAGGAAAGAAAAAATTATATGAAAAACATGGAATAGAAATATTTGAGGTACAAGAGGCAAATAGCAAATTTATTTTACTATATTCAACACTAGATAATGGGTATAAATTATTTATAAAAATACCAACTTCACCAATCAAAGAAGCTGCAAAAATTTCTTCAAAAACTTTAATCTTAATTGGAGTTTTGATGATAATGGTTTCAATTATAATTTCGGCATTTATTTCAAGACATTTTACAAAACCAATCATTCAATTGAATAGAATTACAAAAAAAGTTGCAAATTTGGATTTCAGTGAGAAGTACAGAATTACAGATGGAGAAGATGAATTAAATGAACTTGGAAAAAATATTAATCAGATGTCAGATAAACTGGAAATGACAATTGAACAACTTAGAAAAAATAATAATCAACTTGAAAAAGATATTGAAAAGAAATCAAAAATTGAAGAAATGAGAAAACAATTTATTTCAGATGTTTCTCATGAATTGAAAACTCCAATTGCATTGATACAAGGCTATGCAGAAGGATTGTATGATAATGTTAACAGTGATGAAGAGTCAAGAAAATTCTATGCTGAAGTAATAATTGATGAAGCAAAAAAGATGGACAAGCTAGTAAAAGAATTGCTTGAATTAATGAAACTTGAAAATGAAGGCAGAAAGTTTAACGATTCAAAATTCAATTTAAATGAAATTATCGAAGAAGAATTAAGAAGAGAAACTGTTGTGTTAAAAGAAAAGAATATTAAAGTTGAATTTGAAAATAATAATCCTATGATGGTTAATGCAGATCAGGAATACATTGAACAAGTTGTAAATAATTATTTGACTAATGCAATTAAACATTGTGAAGGCGAAAAGAAAATTGTAATTAGATGTGAAAAAACAAAACAAAAGAAAGTTAGATTATACGTGTTTAACACCGGAAAGAGAATTTCAGAAGAAAACTTAGATAAAATTTGGCAAAGATTTTATAAAGTTGATTCTTCAAGAAATAGAGAAGATGGTGGTACTGGAATTGGACTTGCACTAGTAAAGGCAATTATGAATAGCTATGGAAACAAATATGGTGTTGAAAATAAAGATAATGGTGTAGAATTTTTCTGCGACATTAATCAATAACATAAAAAATTAAAATTATTAAACATAAAGTAAAATAATTTACATCATTTTGATGTAAATTATGATTTTAATAGTAAAAAAATTATATAATAAAAGAAAAAAATAACGAATGCAAACTAATTGACATAACAATCAAATGATTATATAATTGTAAATAATATTTTTATAAGGGGAATTTACTATGACTAAAAGTAACGGAAAACTTAAATTTATTATAATAATTGCTATAATTGCAATAATTGGATGCATAGTATTTTTTGCACTACAAAAAAATAAAAATGTAAATATAGAAGAGATTAGTTCTGATCAATTTCAATATTATATTTTAAAAGACAATGGAAATTATGGAATTATTGATAAAGATGGAAATAAAGTAATTGATACAATATACAAAGATATTAACATCCCCAATCCTACAAAACCTGTATTTATTGTAACAGACAATTTGGATGGAGATAGTATTAAATATTGGGCTATTGATGCATCTAATAACAAAATATTTACACAATATGAAGAGGTTAGCACTATTGCTATTAACCCTCTTATTAGTAATATACCTTATGAAAAATCAGTTTTAAAATATAAAGAAAATGGAAAATATGGACTAGTTGATTTTGATGGTAAGAAAATTACGGATGCAATTTATGAAGAAATTTCAAATGTTGATTGTAAAGAAGGTTATTTAAAAGTCAAAAAAGATGGATTCTATGGAATAATAAATACTAAAGGCAAAAAAATAATAAACAATGATTATGATGATATCACATCTGATGGATATTATAGCGAAAAAAATAAATATGCTAAAACAGGATTTATTTTAAGAGTAAAAACAGATGATGGCTACAGATATGGATATGCAAATTATAAGGGCAAGATAATAACTGAACCAATGTACAATGAATTAGATAGAATTAATGACATAGCAGAGGACGAAAATGTTTACTTAATTTCTTCAACAACAGGAGATTATGGACTTATAAAAAATGGAAAACAAATTATAGAAAATCAATTTTCAGACATTGCTTATGATAAAATAGGAAAAGTTTTGATTGTTACAAAAAATCAAGCATCAGGAGTATATGATTTAAATGGAAAAGTTATTGTTCCAATTGATTATGAAACAATTTTAATCGGTGGCGATTATATAAATGCAACAAAGCAAGGCACAAGATTGGTATTTGATAAACAAGGAAACAAATTAGATACTACATTCCAAAGCTCTACAAAAGTTTATAATGATTATAGTATTATTATTGATGAAAACAATTATTATAATATTGTTGATAAACAAAATAATAAACAACTTAGCGGAGATTATATTTACATTGAATATTTTAAAAATGGATTATTTATTGCAACAAAAGATAATAAAACAGGTATAGTTGATGCAAATGGAAATGTTAAAGTTCCATTTGATTATGATACAATTCAACAAATAGATGGTACAAACATACTTGAAGCATATAAACTTACAGACAATGAAATTGATTTGATTGATGCAAATGGAAACATTGTTAAAGGATTAACAAATGCTCAATTTATTAAGCTAGATAATTATATTGAAATTCTTTCTAATAATGGAATGAAATATTTTGATTTTGATGGAAAAGAAAAGTCTTATAAAGAATTGTATCCTAACAATAAAATTTTTGCAGATTACCAAAATGGCAAGTGGGGTTTTGTTGATGCAAATGGAAATGAAGTTATTTCTCATATCTATGAAATGGTAACTGAACAAAATCAGAATTTTGTTGGTGTTAAAAAAGATGGAAAATGGGGCGTACTTGATACAAGTGGCAACGTTGTTGTTGAGCCAACTTATGAACTTAGTGATAACAATGTAAAATTCTTGTCTAAATATTATCAAGTAATCAACAACATTGGAAATATAATTTACACAGCAGATACAGAACAACAACCTGATACAATTAATTTTACAAGTGAACAAGTTAATGAATCAACTGCAACTCAAAATGATAATGATGAAGAATAAAAAGGAAATTTAAGATGTACGTAAAAGATAGTGTAAGAAATTTAGTTAATGAAGCGGAAAAACAAGTTAAAGATCAATTTGAAAAAATAGATGATATTTGCGAATATAATACACAAAAAGTATTAGAAGCATTTCAAAAAAATGAATTATCTGAAATTCATTTTGGAGAAACAACAGGATATGGCTATGATGATATTGGAAGAGATGTAATTGAAAAAATATTTGCAGATATTTTTCATACAGAAGATGCATTAGTTAGAGGTCAATTCATATCAGCTTCACATGCTTTAAACGTTACATTTTTTGCAATGTTAAGACCTAATGATACAATGATTAGTATTTCTGGAAAACCTTATGACACAATGGATGAGGTAATAGGATTAAGAGAAAACAAGAGCTCTTTAAAATCTTTTGGCGTAAAATATGAACAAATAGATTTAATTGACAACGATTTTGATTATGAAAAAATTGAAAATAGACTTGCAAAAAATGATGTTAAACTAGTTGAAATCCAACGTTCAAGAGGATATGCTTTACGCAAAAGTATCACACTAGATAAAATTGAAAAAGTTATTAAAACAATTAGAAAAGTCAATAAAAATGTTATTATAATGATTGACAATTGTTATGGAGAATTGACTAATAAAATTGAACCATCAGATTTAGGAGCAGATATTTTAGTTGGTTCATTAATAAAAAATTTAGGTGGAGGAATTGCACCTAACGGAGCCTATGTAGTTGGTAGAAAAGACTTGATTAAACTTGTTGCAGAACGTTTAACTTTACCAGGAGAAGGTAGAGATGTTGGCCCAACTCTAGGTATGAATAGAAAAATTTTACAAGGATTATTTTTTGCACCAAGTGTTGTTGCAAGTAGTTTGAAAACGGCAGTACTTACAAGCAAAGTACTTGAAAATTTGGGATATAAAGTTGATCCAAAATGGAATGATACAAGATCAGACATTGTACAAACAATAGAATTTAATGATGAACAAAAATTAATAAAATATATTCAAGGAATTCAAATGGGTTCGCCTGTTGATTCGAATTCAATTCCAGTTCCTGATGATATGCCTGGTTATGATGATAAGGTAATTATGGCTGCTGGTGCTTTTACACAAGGGTCTTCAATTGAGTTTAGTTGCGATGCACCAATTAGACCACCTTATGTGGCTTTTCAACAGGGAGGATTGACTTATCAATATGGCAAACTTGGTATTATGAAAGCCATTAACAATTTGCTTGAACAATAATTGCGTTTTGGCGTCGTTGTGCTTCGAAGAAAAAGTGCTCAATGTGCAAAAAGCACACCTCGCACTTCTTTCATTTTTGCACGCCTAGCCAAAGCCACAATTCTTGTTCAATGGCAATTGAGCGAAAAGTTAAAGCACAAATAGAATTGAGGAATTGGCTAGGCAAACGAAATGAAATATATGTGAGGCGTACTTGCTGTACGTTGAACATATTTTCATTGAAGTTTAACGACGCCAAAACTCAATTATATTTGCGCATAAAGAGGTATATATGAAAGTTGTAGTAATAGGAGGGGGACCAGCTGGAATGCTGGCAGCAATTTCTAGCAAAAGGTCCAATAATAAAAATGAAGTTACACTAATTGAAAAGATGCCAAGGCTTGGAAAAAAATTAAGCATTACTGGAAAAGGCAGATGCAATATTACATCGAGTTTGCCAATGCAAGATTTTATAAATAATATTCCAGGCAATGGTCGTTTTTTGTATAGTGCTTTCAATAATTTTACAAATAAGGACATACTTGATTTAATTGATATTCCAACAAAAAATGAAAGAGGTAACAGAATATTTCCTGTTAGTGATAGAGCAGAAGATGTTGTTGAAGCATTGAAAAGAAAACTTGATGGAGTAAATGTATTACTAAATACAGAGGCAACACAAATACTTGTAGAAGATGATGAAAATGGAAAAAAGCATGTAGTTGGAGTTGAAACAAATAAAGGAAAATTTGATGCTGACAAAGTAATACTTGCAACTGGCGGATTAAGTTATCCAATGACAGGATCTACAGGAGATGGCTATAAAATGGCAAAGAAACTTGGACATACAGTTACAGATTTACGTCCATCTTTAATAGCACTTACAACAGAAGGCGAGAGCCTTGAAATATGCCAGGATTTACAGGGATTAACATTAAAAAATGTTAGAATGAATGTATATGAAAACAACAAAAAAGTATATGATGATTTTGGCGAAATGTTATTTACTCATTTTGGAGTTTCTGGTCCAATTATTTTAAGTGCTTCAGCACATTTAGTTAGAACAAAAATGAAAAATGCTAAAATAGAAATTGATTTGAAACCAGGTCTTGATGACCCAAAACTAAATGACAGAATTCTTAGAGATTTTGAAAAATATCAAAATAAAGAAATAAAAAATAGTTTAAATGATTTGCTTCCAAAAGCAATGATACCGGTTATTATAAAAATTAGCAAAATAGATGAAAATAAACATGTTAACACAATTACAAAAGAAGAAAGATTAGAACTAATCAAAAATTTGAAACACTTTGCAATCGATGTAAATGGATTTAGACCTATTAAGGAAGCGATTATTACAGCGGGTGGAATTTCAACAAAAGAAATAAATCCAAAAACAATGGAATCAAAATTGGTAGATGGTTTGTATTTTGCTGGAGAAATAATTGATGTAGATGGATATACTGGCGGATTTAATTTACAAATTGCATATTCTACAGGATATACTGCTGGAATGAATGAATAAAATTTTAGGAAAATTTATGAAAAAATTGGATGGAAATGTAAGTGCTGAACTTACAATAAAAAAATCAAAATTTATTGCAAATATCTTTGTTGTGAAAAACGAAAAAGAAGCAATTGAAAAAATAAATGAGGTTAGCAAAAAATATTTTGATGCGAAACATAATTGCTATGCGTATAGAGTGTATGAAAACAACCAAGTAATAGAAAAATTTTCGGATAACGGAGAGCCATCTGGTACTGCAGGTTTGCCAATGCTTGATATTTTGAAAGGTCAAGATTTAATTAATGTTGTTGCAATAGTTACAAGATATTTCGGTGGCATTTTGCTTGGTACCGGAGGATTGGTAAAAGCATATAGTGATACAACTAAAGAGGCATTAAAAGAAGCAAAAATATTTGAAGTAGAATTTGGAAATACATATTCGATTTCAATAAATTATGATGAAGTAAAAACATTTGAAAACATTTGTGAATCAAATAAAATAAAAATATTATCCACAAATTATGAAGAAAATGTGGAAATTATTTTTGAAACTATTCCAAAAAAAGTTGAAATTGTAAAGAGCAAATTTTACAATAATACAAAAATTGAGTTGATTAATGAGAATGTATTGATTGAAAAATTATAAAAGTAGGGACTTAAAAAATTTATTATTTACAAATAAGCATATTAAAAATTTCTAGACTATGTGTTAAACTATGTATTTATTTAAATACATAGTTTATTTTATAATTACAAAAAATATCAAATTAAATTTTAAAATATCTAGATAGATGTCGAAATTTGTCGAATAAATAAGAACGAAAAAAAGCCTATATATTAGGCTTTTTTTATTATTGATGTAGAATTTAAGTATTTTGTATTGAAAAATAAAAATATTGCTTTTATAATGAAATGGTAAAATTTTACAGAAACAAATTATAGGAGGAAAAATAAGTGAGTGTTAAAACGAAAGTTGTATTAGCAGATGATAATAATGATTTTTTACGTACATTAAAGAAATACTTAGAGAAAGATGATGAAATTGATGTAATTGGAATAGCAAGAGATGGTGAGGAAGCATATAAGGAAATAGTAGAAAAATGTCCAGATATTTGTTTAATAGATGTAATTATGCCACATCTCGATGGAATTGGAGTACTAGAAAAATTAAACGAAACAGAGTTAGCTAAAAGACCAATTTGCATAATGGTATCTGCAGTTGGTCAAGACCAAGTAATTCAAAAAGCAATTGCACTAGGTGCAGAATATTACATTGTAAAACCATTTGATATAACTCTTTTAATAAAAAGGATAAAGGAAATAAGAGATTTTAACCCTGATGAATTGAAAAAATCAATGCGCCAATCAAAAGAATTGAAAGTACAATATATAGAATTAGATGATGAAAAAAGTAGAGAAAACTTGGAAGCACAAGTTACAAATATTATTCATAGAGTAGGAGTTCCAGCACATATAAAAGGCTACCAATATTTAAGGGAAGCAATAATGATGGGTGTAAATAATATGGACGTTATAAATCAAGTAACCAAAATATTGTATCCAGAAATTGCCTATAAATATAATACAACACCTTCTAGAGTTGAAAGAGCTATAAGACATGCAATTGAAGTCGCTTGGGGTAGAGGAAATCCAACAGATGTTGAAAATATTTTTGGATATTCTATATCAGCAAACAAGGGCAAACCTACAAATAGTGAATTTATAGCTATGATAAGTGACAAATTAAGATTAGAGCTAAAAGAGCATGAGAAAAGCGCTTAATGAATTGATTTAAATAAAAAATTTACATAAAATTTTGCAAAAACTCTTGAAAAATCTCAATTTTATAGTATAATGTAGACACTATATTATGAGAATGGAGGGCAAGATAGTGTTAGAATATGGAGCACAAAATAAAACACCAGAGCAAACAGTAATTAAAGTACTTGGAATAGGCGGCGGTGGAAATAATGCTGTTAAACAAATGATAAAAACCGATGTACACGGTGCAGAATACTATTTGATAAACACTGAAAAGCAAATTTTAGAGAGAGCTAACACTAACAAATGCAAAATCCTACAAATAGGAAAAGAACTTACAAATGGAATGGGCGCTGGAGCAGATCCACAAGTTGGAGAAAAATCTGCAAGAGAAAGCCAAGAGGAAATTGAAAAAATATTAGATGGAACTGATTTATTGTTCTTAACTGCTGGAATGGGTGGAGGAACAGGAACAGGCGCCATACCAGTTATTGCAGATATTGCCAGAAAAAAAGGAATAATGACAATTGCAGTTGTAACAACTCCTTTTTCTTTTGAAGGTAAATTAAGAAGCATTAGAGCAAAAATGGGAATTGAAAAATTAAAACCAAATGTTAATGCTTTAATTATTATTAATAATGATCAATTAATAGAAAGTACTGACAAAAATGTATCAATGGTTGATGCTTTCAAATTAACTGATGATGTTTTGAGACAAGCAGTTGAATCAATCACTGATTTGATTTATTCAGTTGGTACAATAAATGTCGATTTCGCTGATGTTAGAACAGTTATGAGTTATGAAGGTTATGCTTATATGGGTATTGGAGAATCTGAAGGCGAAAATAAAATTGAGGAAGCAACTCAAAAAGCATTATCAAACCCATTAATTGAAACTGAAATTGATGGAGCAAAAGGCGTTATCTTCAATATCAAAGGTGGAGAAGATATTGGATTAGATGATATCAATAGAAGCGCAGAACTTATTTCTCAAAAAGTTAGTTCAGATGCTAATATTATTTTTGGTACAGATATCGATAAAAAATTAGGAAACAAAGTTGTTGTTACAATAGTTGCAACAGGAATTATTAAAGAGGAAAAAGAAAACCTATAATTGAAAGGCAAATAAACAAATGAAGTTAGATGATATAAGATTAGTTTCTATCGATTTATATGATGGAGATAATTTGGTTTATACCGGAAAAATAGAAGAAACCCCTGAAGAATATAAAAATAGGCACGTAGAATTTAAAGAATTTAAAGACAAAAAAATGGTGCTAAAATTAATATAATTTGTATAAACTACTTATAAGTGGCAATAATCTTTTTGTAAGGAGATTAAATACTTATGAGTAGTTTTAATTTTGATGAGAGTTTTGTTATTAGGGAAGCGGAAAACGTTTTAACCAAATATGGAAACGATAATTTTATTGAGAAACAAGTTCATATTAAAGAAATAAATAAATTGAAAGCTAAAAATAAAAAACTTAGAAAAGCAAATATAATCTTGAAGGTTATTGTGGCGCTCTGCTCAATTGTGCTTTTTACACTTGTAATTTAATGATAAATTCAATGAAATTAATATATAATAAGAACGAATAATGGTAGTTTTCTTCATATTGCAAATTTTTTTGAATTATAGTATAATACGAGAAGCTTAATAGAAAGGAAGCTACGTAAAATGAATAAAAAAAGACAAAGAAAAGCACTTGAATCAATCATGGCTGATTTTGGAGAAAAGGGCTATGATGTCGAAGAACTTAGAGATTATTTAGCAGAAACAGAAGAACCTAAAAAACAAAAATTACATAAAGTAAGAAAAATAAATGATCTAAAAGATATGATGAATCAAACTCGTAAGTTATTTCCTGACAGACCTATGTATGTTTATAAGAAAAACAAAGAGGGAGAACTAGGATATATTTATTTTAAAGATTGGATAGATGAAGTAAATGCACTAGGCACAAAATTAATTTCAATGGGATTAAAAGGAAAGAAGATTGCAGTTATTTCTGAAAATAGATCAGAGTGGGGACAAGTATATATGGCAACAGTTTGTGGCACAGGAATAATTGTTCCACTTGATAGAAGTTTACCAAAAAATGAATTAGAATCATTAATAATTAGATCTGGTGTTCAAGCAATATTTTATTCTTCAAAATATAATGAAGTAATGGATGATATTAAAAAGAGAAAAACAACAGATTTACGTTATTATATTTCAATGGATTTAGAAAAGAAAACGAAATCTATTTACTCAATGAAAGAGTTGATTACTCAAGGAAAAGAACTTATTGAAGGTGGAGATAAAAGCTTTATAGATGCTGAAATCAACAATGAAGAAATGGCTATTATGCTATTTACTTCAGGAACTACTTCAATGTCAAAAGCAGTTATGCTTTCACATAAAAATATTTGCAATAACTTAATGGATATTGCAAAAATAATTGAGTTGACAACAAAAGATAGATTTTTATCTTTGTTGCCTTTACACCATACATTTGAATGCACGGTTGGATTTTTACATGCAATTTATAAAGGATGTTCAACAGCATTTTGTGATGGTTTAATACATATTCAAAAAAATATTAAAGAATATCAATGTACTTGTATGATTGCAGTTCCAGCATTATATGAAATAATGTACAGAAAACTAATGAATGAAATTGAAAAGCAAGGAAAGATGCATGATGTTGAAATGGGAATAAAATTTACAACAGCACTTTCAAAAGTTGGAATTGATATAAAGAGAAGAGTATTTAAAGAAATACATGAACAATTCGGTGGCAAATTAAGACTTTGCGTAAATGGTGGAGCAGCACTTGATGCAACAGTTGAAAAAGGATTTAATGATATAGGAATCAGAATTTACCAAGGTTATGGATTAACTGAAACATCACCAGTACTTTCTGCTGGAAACGATTTTGTTGTTAGATTTGGTTCAGTAGGAAGACCATTACCAAGTGTAAAAATAAAAATTGCAGATAAGAACGATGAAGGAGTTGGCGAGGTTTGGGCAAAAGGACCAAGCGTAATGCTTGGATATTATGCTAATCCAGAGGCTAATGAAGAAACTTTTGAAAAAGGTTGGTTTAAAACAGGAGATTTAGGATATTTAGATAAAGATGGTTTCTTATGGTTAAGCGGAAGAAAGAAGAGCGTTATTGTTCTAGCAAATGGTAAGAATGTTTACCCAGAAGAAATTGAAAATGTTATCAACAGAATTGATGGAATAAAAGAATCATTTGTTTATGGATTGCCAGCTGATCCAAATGGAGATCCTAATGACCTTGAACTACATGTTAAGATTGTTTATGATAAAGATGCTTGCAAGGAGTTATACAAAATCTCTAAAGAGAAGGAATTGCAAAAATTCTTTGAGGAGAAGATGAAGGAAGTTAACAAAACTATGCCAACTTACAAGTATATTCATAATGTTACAATTACTACAGAACCATTGATTAAGACTACCACTCTTAAGATTAAGAGATTCCAAGAAATGGAGAAGATGGGCTATACGAAATAGAAAAAAGGTTTGCAATCTGCAAACCTTTTTTCATTTAATATTAAATTATAAAATATCTTTTGAAAAAAATTCGTGTTTTTCGCAGTATGAGGACTGGTCGGAGCTTTGCTCCGATTGCTACGCTAAAAAATTGGCTCCGCCTGGGCTAGGGTCCCCGGAGCAATTTTTAGTAGCAAAAGGACGAATCAAGAAAACCAAAGAATTTTTAGAAAAAGATATTTTATATTTTTTTTGAATCTGTAAATTTTTTGTGAAAATTCGCAGATTACTTGATTTCGTAAATACAACGTGATAATATAGGGGCGTAAATTTATGAATTTGGAGGGAAAAACTTTGATTGAGATTAAACATCTAACAAAAAAGTATGGCAATTTTGTTGCAGTAGATGATATAAGTTTTACTGTAAAAGATCATGAAGTTGTTGGATTCCTTGGACCTAACGGCGCAGGAAAGTCAACTACTATGAATATGATTACAGGTTTTATTGAGCCATCAAAAGGTAGAGTCATCGTAAATGGATATGACATTTCAAGAAATCCTATTAAAGCAAAAAGACAAATAGGATATATGCCTGAAGGTACTCCATTATACAAAGACTTAACTGTTAAAGAGTTTGTCAGCTATATGGCTGATCTAAAGGGAGTCAAAAGAAAAAATAAAAAAGAAGAGATTAAAAATGTTCTTGAAGAAACAGGTTTAACAGATGTTCAAAACAAACTTATTAGAAATGTTTCTAGAGGATATAAGCAAAGAGTTAGCATGGCTGGTGCTTTAGTTGGTAATCCAGAAGTTTTAATTCTTGATGAACCTACAGTTGGCTTGGATCCAAAGCAAATTGCTGAAATTAGAGCATTGATTAAGCAACTTGGTAAAAAGCATACTGTTATTTTGAGTTCTCATATTTTATCAGAGGTTAGTCAAATTTGTGAGAGAGTTGTTATCATCAATCATGGTAAAATTTTAGCTGTTGATACACCTGAAAATCTTGAAAAGGCAACTAAAAAAGAGAATAGTATTATTGTAACTGTTGAAGACAAAAAGAATAATATGAAAAATATTAAGTCTAAACTTAAAGGTGTTAACGAGGTTACAAAAATTAAAAGCAATGAAGATGGAACAGTACAATATAAAATTTCTGCTAATAAAAATGTTGATATTAGAAAGAAAGTATTTGATGTTCTACCTAAAAATGATATCTCAATTTTCGAATTGAAGAAAAATGAAAATACTCTTGAAGATGCATTCTTAACAATTGTTAATACTAAAGATAATGAGATTAAGAATGAAGAAAATGCTAAAATTAAAGAGGAAGAAGAAAGAAAAGTTGAACTTTCTAAAATGAATAAGAAAGAACGTAAAGAGGCTATTAAAGAAGACAAAAAGAAAGAAAAGCAAGAGAAAAAAGATGAAATTAACCAAGAGTGGGAAAAAGATATTGAAATTGCTAAAGAGGAAAAAGAATATGATAAGCAAAAGAAACTAGAGAATAAAGAAAAAAAGAAGAGCGCTAAAATCCAAAAGGCTAGTGAGAAAAGTGCTAAAAAAACAGTTGCTAAAACAACAGCCAAAACTACTAAAAAGCCAGCTGCTAAAACAACAGGTACAAAAACAACAGGTACAAAAAAATCAACTACAAAAAAACCGGCTACTAAAAAAACAGCTACTAAAAAAACAACTGCTAAAAAGTCAAAAGCTAAAAAAGGAGGTAATAAATAATGTGGGCAATAATAAAAAAAGAATTTAAACAATACTTCTTATCTCCAATAGGATATATTTATATTGGTGTATTTATGCTTGTATATAGCATGACATTTTATAGATACATATTTGCACAACAATCAATGCTATTAAATCAAATTTATGGCTATTGGTTGATACTTATTACAGTTCCAATCATGGTTTCATTATTAACAATGAGAATGTTTGCAGAGGAAAGAAAAACAGGAACTGAACAATTACTTTTAACATCACCAACATCAATTACAAGGATTGTACTTGGCAAATTTATTGCAGCAACTTTTGTTGTACTTATTGCAAATATTGTCGCAATACTTTATGCCTTTATTTTAAAATACTTTGGTAGCCCAGATTTAAAAACATTCTTTGTTTCATTTTTAGGATTTACATTATTTATATTGGTGTTTGTTTCGTTTGGTATGTTTGCTTCAAGTTTGGTTGAGAACCAAGTTATAGCAGCAACATTATCAGTAGTATTTTTTATAGCATCAGTATTTATACCTGAAATATTTACAAAACTTGAATTCCTTTCACCAGTGAATGCCTTTGCTGGTTCATTCTTAAGTGGAACTATTTCAATATCAAGTTTAGTACTTCTTATATCATATATTGTTTTGTTTTTCATATTTACAGTTATGGTAATGCAAAGAAGAAAAATGGTTAAATAATTGAAGAAAGGAATTGAATAAAAGTGAAAAAATTCATAATGTTAATAAAAAATAAGTGGATGAAAAATGCTGCATTAACTATATTAATTGTTGTATTTTTAATAGCATGTTTTATCGCACTAAATTTATATCTTGATAAATTAGATATAACTCCTATAGATTTTACACAAGATAAAAGATATAGTATAACTGATGATACTAAAAATCAAATAAAAGATATTGAACAAAATGTAACAATTTATTTCTTTGGTTATGAAGATTCTTCTTCTGCTGTTACTATTGCAAAACAATACCAAGATGTAAATGATAAAATAAGAGTACTTAATGTTAAAGCAAGCGAAAATCCAGAATTAGCTACAAAATTTGGAGTTAGTTCAGAGTCTCAAATTATTGCTGTTACATCAAATCAAAGAAATAAAATAATAGATTCAAGTGAAACATATACTTATGATTCATCAACTGGAAAGACAATTGATATTACAGAACAAAAAATTACAAATGCTATTCTTGATGTTACAATTGAAAAGAAACCTCAAGTTTACTTCTTAACAGGACATGAAGAGGGTGGCATTACAGATGATAATACATATTTATCACAATTTATTACTAATGAAGTATATGATGTAAACTCACTTGATTTGTTAACAAGTGATATGCCAGAAGTTTGTGATGTATTAATTATATCTGATCCTAAAAAAGATTTTTCATCTGTTGAAACAGAGAAAATTAAGAACTATATTAAAAATGGTGGTAAGATTATTTGGTTACAAAACCCATACATTACAACAGTTGAAAACTATACTTCAAGTACATTCCCAAATATTAATTCTGTTCTTGCAGAATATGGAATTAGTTTTTCAAAGGGAATTGTATGTGAAGAATCTGCAGATAACGTAGTTTCAAATAGCCCAGATATTATTATTCCTGAATTAACTTACAATGAAATTGTTAAAGATATTTACACAGATGGAAAAATAATCATGATGGATGCAGGGAAAATAACAAACGAATCAGATGAAAAAATGGAAGAACTAGGAGTAACTGCTAGTGCATTTGTAAAAACATCTGATAAAGCATATTACAAAGAAAAATTTGATTCGCAAAATGGCTCATTATCAAAATCAAGTGATGATGAAACAGGCTCATTTATCTTAGGAGAAACACTTGAGAAGAAAATCAATGATGATAAAACTTCAACACTAGTTGCATATTCTAATGCTTACTTTGTAAGCAATAAAGGAATGTACATTGGAAACAATGCATATACATACCCAATATCTTTGAGAAACAATAAAGATATAATCTTAAATACAGTAGCATATCTTTCAAAGAGAGAAGATTCAATTAGAATAAGAAAAGATGTAGGATTAGTATCTTTTGATACACCAACAGAAAAACAAAATGCGATTGTTCAAATTATTGTTTTTGGAATTCCTATTTTAATTATAATAATTGGTATCATTGTTTCGATAGTTAGAAGACATAGAAAATAATTTGTAAATAAGAATCAACTTGAAAAATATTATATAATAAATATAAAAACATAGTTATATTATTTATATGCAATACTTGAAATTTAAATTAACCATAAGATGAAATACAAGGTTGAATACAAGATTGCGATAAGTCTAAATTTATATTATCAATAGAGAATGGATTAGAAATAAAATTCTACATCAATTCTCTATTGATTTTTTTATTTAAATAATATATATTAAAAATGATAATAATAAATTTGGAGGTGTAAAAATTTATGCATATTGAAAGATTACAAAACAATAAACATAAAACAAACGAGATACTTATTGCATTGACTGTAAAACTTGAAAAAGAAACTGTTACTAAAAGTGCTATATTGCCACAAGTACTTAGAAGAGGAAATAAAAAATATATAAATCAATTAGAGATGAATAAAAAATTAGAAGAAATGTATGGAGCAAATTTGACACAAGTTTCTACAAAAAATGCTGACTACATTACTATAAAATTTTATCTTCTTTCATTAGCAAATAAATATGTTCCAAGTAAAGAAAATATTGCACAATCTTCTATGAATTTATTATTTAATACAGTTTTTAATCCATTAGTTGAAAATGGTGGTTTCAAAAAAGAGTATGTTAAGCAAGAAAAAGAAAATTTAAGAAAAATAATAATGTCTAGGAAAGATGATAAGCAATCTTATGCTTATGAAAGATGCATTGAAGAAATGTTTAAGAACAAACCTTTTGGAATTGATGCCAATGGCTTGCTTGAAAAACTAGATGAAATAAATGAAAAAAATTTATATGAATATTATTTAAACGTTTTGAAAAATGCAAGAATTGATATTTATATAAATGGCGAAGATGCAAATGAAATAGTTGTACCTGAAATTGATTTTGAAAATAATGAAATTGATGTTGAAGAAAAATTTGATACTTTTGAAAATAATGAACCAAACGTTGTAAAAGAAAGTGGAAATGTTACTCAAGGCAAATTAAATATTGGACTTGAAATTGAATCAAAAAATAAATTTGCAAATTTATTATATTCTACTGTTCTTGGTGGAGGAGCAAATTCAAAATTATTTCAAAATGTGCGTGAAAAAGCAAGCCTTGCATACTATGCATCTGCAAGATATTTAAGAAGAAAAAATGTAATAATAATTGTTACAGGAATTGAACTAGAAAACTATGATAAAGCATTGAAAATAATAAAAGAGCAAATTGAAGAAACGAAAAAAGGAAATATCACAGATGAAGAATTTGAATCAGCCAAAACATTAATTATTTCCTCATTAAAAACTTTAAAAGAATCACAGACAAATGAAACAGCTTTTATATTTGATCAAAAATTATTTAATGATAATCTTACAATTGATGAATGTGAAAAACAACTAGAAAAGGTAACAAAGCAAGATGTAATTGAGGCTTCACGAGGAGTAAAAATTAATACAATTTATTTTTTGGAAAAGTAATTAATTTTTTTGAAAGGAAATGAAATGAAAGTAATCGAAAATAAAAAAATAGATGAAAAGATATACATTGAGAAACTTGAAAATGAAATGACAATTGAAGTTATCCCAAAACATAACACACAGAAAAAATACATTATATGGGGAACAAAATTTGGTTCAAATGATAATCATTTTATTGAACCAAATACGGGAAAAGAAATAAAAGTTCCTGATGGAGTTGCACATTATTTGGAACATAAAATGTTTGAACAAGAAAGCGGAGTTGATAGTTTATATACATTAATGGCGCTAGGCCTTGATGCGAATGCATACACCACAAATGATCATACAGCATATCTTTTTGGCGGAATTGATAATTTTTATGCTGGACTAGATGAACTTATGGACTACGTTCAACACCCATATTTTACTGATGAAAACGTTAACAAAGAGCGCGGAATAATTGGACAAGAAATTCAAATGTATGATAATGAACCTGAATGGAAATTATATTTGAATGCAATGAGATGTTTATATAAAAACAATCCAATTACACTTGATGTAGCAGGATCAAAAGAATCTATAAGTCATATTACAAAGGAAATATTGTATTCGTGCTACAATACTTTTTATCATCCATCAAATACAATCATGGTTATTTCAGGAGATTTCGAACCTGAAGAAATTATTGAAGAAGTAAAAAAGCGACTACTAAAAAAAGAAAAAATGGACAAAATAGAGAGAATTTACCCACCTTATGAAAATGATATAAATCAAAAGAAAATTGTTGAAACAATGAACATAAATATGCCTTTATACATGATTGGATATAGAGATTTTATGCAAGATGAAAGTGTAGTAAAAAAAGATGTTACTTTGAAATTAATATTTGATTCTCTTCTTGGAAAATGTTCTAACAAGTATCAAGAACTTTATGAAAAAGGCTTGATAATGGAAGAAATGGATGACGATTATGAGTTTTCTGACATTTATGCTCATGAAATTATTTCTGGAGAAAGCAAAAATGTTGATGAAGTTTATGAAGAAGTAACTAACACTTTGGAAAATGGAATTATAACTGAGGACGTTCTAGCCAGATCAAAGAGAAGATTATACGGTGAAATAGTATCAAGATTTGATGATGTAGAACAGATAGGGAGAGTATTCTTACAAAATGAAATTAAGGGAATTAATCCTTTTGAATATATTGATATTCTTGATGAAATTGACTTAGCCTATGCAAACAAAATTCAAAAAGAAATGCTAAAAAAAGATAAGGCAATACTTTCAACTGTAAAATAAAATTATTGCGTAAAAATAATGAATAAAAATGTCGAAAATTGCGATGAAAACTGACTTTTTCTTGCAAAATATCATTGACTTTTTTGTAATATTATGGTATTTTTTAAATGCAGGCGAAAATAAAAGTAGAAAGGATATGTCATTATGTTTGAAAAAAAAGATGAAATAAATATTTTAAGAGAAAAACTCGACAGAAGTATTATAAATGGAGATGACTATTCTAAAATATACAAATTAAGTACAAAACTTGATAAATTAGTTGCAGATTATTACAAAGATGAATACAAAAATGAAAAAATTTATCGCTGAAATTAGTAAGATTTCTATTTCATACAATTTGCAAATTTTGTAAAATATTTGTTGCAAAATAATTGACAACCTTAATTTTATGATTTATAATTAAAGTATCAATTTGTTGGGAGGATGAATTATGAAAAGTAAAACAATAACAAAAATTATTTTAGCATTTTGCCTTATAGCAACTATTGCATTAGCATTAAACACTGTGTTTGCTGATGATATTAATATCCCATCAGTTTCAACTGCTGGATATAGCAATACAGGTTTAGACACAGCTACATCTAATGTTTTAGGTATTGTTTCTTATATATGCTATGCTGGTGCAGTTATTATGCTAGTTATTTTAGGTATTAAATGGATTGCCGCAGCACCAGAAGCTAAAGCTGATATTAAAAAACAAGCAATTATTTATGTTGTAGGTGCAGCATTAGTATTTGCAGCAGGTGGAATTTTGACAATAATTAAAGCTATTTCAAAGAATACATTTACTAGTTAATTCTACATATTAACAAAACAATTATCCAAAATGAGACAAAATAAAAAATGAGCATTTTTAATGCTCATTTTTTTATTGCTAATATAAAAAATAAAAGATTCAATAAATATTACAAATATATTATTTTTATGTTAAATTTGTTGCAATAGACCACTTCTTATTATATAATAATCTAGTAAAAATAGGGGTAAAAGAACCACTGAAGTTAACATAAAGATTGAAAAAGAATGATTAAACTAAATATAAATAAAATAAAAGACCTAAATGCTGAATCAATCAAAAATGGTTCAGGTACATTAATAAAACCTAATATGTTTACAAAAAAATTGAGAATAAAGTAAATGACTTAAACAATAACTAATTTAAAGGAGTATCAAATGTCAAAATTTGAAATAAAACAAATCAAGTTAATATCATGTATATCAATTGTCATTATTATAATATGTCTTTGCATGAATTCTATTTCTTATGCAGCAACAACTCTAAGTGATGCATATGATAAAGTCAAAAAATCGAAATCACAAAAAAAATGGGAAATTGTATATGCAGAAGATGGTGGAAATGGAACAGGAGCAGATTGGTTTGATTCAAAAGGATGGTATTTAATTATATATGAAGACTGGACAAACGATGCAGATCAAGCTACAAAAGTTTTTAAATATGTAAAAACGAAGAGTTCTAAAAAAATTGGCGAAAATGTGTATGATTTATGTGCAGCGAACACTGACTCTGGACATTATGATATTAGCCTTGATAAATGTGGAGATAAAGGCGAAATTTCATCAGAAGATACTGCATCAGATGATACTACATCATCTGACCTAACATTCAGTAGTGAAGATAAAAAAACTATATATAAGGGAAACGAATCTTTACTTGAAATGGGTGGAAAAATATTTGGAGTTGTACAATTTGTATGCTATGCAGTTGCATTTGCAATGGTTACAATAAAAGGATTACAATTTGCAAAAGCAGCACCAGAGGAAAAAGCAGATATAAAAAAAGAACTTATATATGTAGCTGTTGGGGGAGCAATACTATTTGCAATAGGATCAATAGTAAAAATTATTGGCACAATAGCACAAAAAACTTTCTAGAAGGGAAAATTATATAATGAAAAAAAACATATACATTATTTTGATTCTCAATTTTATTTTATTTGCACTATTAAGTTTAAATAATTTCACATATGCGGCATATACAAAAGGAACATCAACATCAGATGGCATAGAACCATCATCTTCTGGGCAATCAACGGGCTCATCAAGTTCATCTTTGGACTTAGATTCAATGAAATCTGATGCAGATAGTTTTATTTCAAACGGTAAGTCTAATCAAAAAATTACAACAGGAGATGTAAAAAAAGAAGTTTTATCAATAGCTAATATTTTAGTTGGAGTTGCTAGCATTGTATTTGTTGTAGTTGGATCAATTTTAGGAGTTCAATATATGATGGGTACTCCAGATAAAAAATCAGAACTAAAGCAAAAACTAATCTGGTTTATTGTTGCAATTGTATTAGTATATGGTGCAGTAGGAATTTACAATATAATTGTAAGAATTATGGAAAACATAGTTCAATAAATAGCCAAATAAAAAATAACATAGGAGGAAAGTTAAAAATGGCAAGTTACTATATCCCAAGTAACAAAATAAAAGGAGAAGGCAGAATACTTTATATTTTTACTGGCAGATCATTAATAGCTACTGCAATAGGATTTTTAATAGGATTAGTTTTTTATTTTATTTTTTCACTAATTGGATTAAAAACTGTTGGAATAGTCCTTATGGTTTTATTTGCAGTAATTGGATATTGCATTGTTACAATTAAGATACCTGCAAATGGAAACACAAAACTAGAAAAAAACGTTGGTGGAGAAACTCTATTTCAAATTATTATAGAATATATAAAATTTAAAAAAGGAAAAAAAATATATTCTTATGCAATTGATAGAAAAGAACCTGATTATTTAGACGATAATATACAAACAAGAATTGAAACACTTACAGAATCATCACCAAAAGATATAAAAAAAGTTATTACAAAGGAGGTAAATAAATAATGAGTACTAATATGGATATTGTTACAATTTTAAACATTTCATTAATACTTATAGTAATTTTAATTTTTGTACTTGCAATTGTGGGATTTATTATTTGGGTAAGAATTAGAAAGTCAAAGGAAAAGAAGGAACAACAGGAAAATATTCAGGTTGCATCACAAAAAAACCAACAACAAAATTTAATAACCAGAACAGGAAAATCAATTGATTCTATTTATAAATTTATGGAATTCGATAGAATAGTTGATAGCATGATTGTTAGAAAAAATAGTAAGCAATATGTAATGGTAATTGAATGCAAAGGTATCAATTATGATTTACTTTCTGAAGATGAAAAAAATGCAGTTGAACTTGGATTTATTGAAACATTAAATACATTAAGATTTCCAATTCAATTATATGTTCAAACAAGAACACTTAATTTATCAAATCTTTTAAAGGAATATAAAAAGAGAACAGATGATGTACAATCACAAATTGATAAATTAAATGTACAAATAAGTGAAGCAAGAGCAAGAGGAGATAATAATCTTGTTTCAAGACTAAGATTTGAAAGAAAGAGAAAACAAAATATTCTTGAATATGGAGAATCTATTGAAAATTACACAGAAGGAATAAGTGATAGTAGAAATATTTTGCAACAAAAGACATATGTTGTTGTTTCTTACTATCCTTCAGAATATGGTGATTTGAGTAAATACTCAGTTGATGAAGTTGATGATATAGTATTTTCTGAATTATATACAAGATGCCAAACACTAATTAGAGCAATGCTTTCATCAGAAGTTACAGGAAGAGTTTTAGATTCAGAAGAATTAGCAGAATTATTATATGTGGCTTATAACAGAGATGAAGCAGAAAAATACACACTGAGTGATGCATTAGATTCAGAATATGATAGATTATATTCTACAGCCAAAGATGTTCTTGAAGAAAGAAAAGAAAGAATAGAAGAGCAAATTGAAAATGATGCAGCAAAGGTTGCGTCAAAGAGCATTATAAAAGCAGATATTGCAAATAGAGAAAAAAGGGTAAAAGCTAGAGCACAAGAAATGGTTGATGAATATAAAGGTGAATTAAGTAAGCCACTATATGAAGAAACAAAAAATCAAATTGAAAATGCAAACATAGATGAGCTAATATCTGATGATGAAAACAAAAGAACGATAAGAAAAAAAGCGTAAACTAATGAGGAGGTTATAAATGAAAAAAACAAACAATGCAACACAAGAGCAAAATCAAAATGTTGATAAAAATCATTTAACAGATAACAGAAAAGACATTAAAGATTTGATTGCACCTGCTGGAATAGATGCAACGAATACAAACCATTTGGAAATAATATCTACAACAACAAAATATGCAAGAACACTAACTGTTTCAACACTTCCAAGAATGTGTACTTTTCCACTATTATTGAGAAATATGTATACATTTGGTGATATAAATGTCTCAGTATTTATTAATCCAATAAATGAAGCGAGTTCACAAAATGATTTAAATAGAACAATTAATGAACTTGAATCTGAAAGACTTGTTGCTGCAGATAGAGGAAACATTAACCGTGAAAGCTTATTAGCGCAAAAAAGAGCAGAAGCAGAGGCTTTAAGAGATGCAATTGCAAGTGGATTGGATAAACTATTTGAAGCTTCAATTGTATGTACAATATTTGCATATAGTTTGGAAGAGCTTGATAGACAAACAGAACTTCTAACATCAGAAATGTCAAAAACATTAATTGGCTTGAAAACTGCATGGGCAATGCAAGAAGAAGGATTTAAATCAAATATGCCATTTAATGAAAACAAGTTAAATAAAAAACATACATTTGATAGAAGATCAATGTCAACAGTATTTCCTTTTGTTAATGCAGATGTAGGACATGAAAAAGGAATACCAATTGGATTCAACAGACAAACAGGATTACCAATTTTATATGACAACTTTAGTGATTCATTAAGCAATTACAACATGGTTGTATTTGGAAAGTCTGGTGCTGGTAAAGGTGTTACTATTAAAACCCTAATTGCAAGATCTGCAGTGTTAATGGGTATTGAATCATTAGCATTAGATGCTGAAGGCGAATATGGAGTTGTTGCTGATGCATTAGGTGGATTAAATGTTACGATTTCTCCTAATTCAAATACTATAATCAATCCATTTGATATTGAGCCAGAAATTACAAGAGATGAGATAACAGGAAGAGAACTTATTTCATTAAATGTTGAAAACAAAATCGAAGATGTTACACAAGTTCTTCTTACAATGGCAAGAGGTAGCACAAGAACAGAAGATGTAAATGAAGTAACCAAACAAATTATTGCAGAAGCAGCTGCACAAGAATACGCAAGCCTTGGAATCACAAACGATGTAAATAGCTTATATACAGTAAACAGAGGAAGTGTAATGCAAAATGGATTCTTAGGCAGAAACAAAAAGAGAATGCCAACAATAGGATCATGGTATAGAAGAATTCTTGCAAATGCACAGCAAAATACAAATCCAGATTATAGAATACATTATAGTTATTTAACAAAAGTTATGAAACAATATGTTAGAGAATATAATGGTCAAATGTCTTACTTTGATGGACAATCAACTTTTGATTTAATGGAAGGCACAACATTTATTAACCTTGATATATCTCAACTAGAGGAAAGATTTGCAAGACCATTAGCACAACAAATTTTGCTTTCATGGATTTGGGAAAAATACGTTAAGAAAAATAGTGAAGATAAAGCAAAAGCAAGAAAAAAGAGAGTATTAATTGATGAAGCATGGATGCTATTACCTTATCCAGAAGCAGTAGACTTCTTAAATAAAATGGCAAGACGTGCTAGAAAAAGAAATGTTTCACTTGCGGTTGTTTCACAGAGATTCCAAGATTTCTATGAGAAATCAGAGGTACAATCGGTATTAACTTCATCAGATACAAAATTGTTTTTAGCACAGGACAAATCAGAAATACAATATATAAAGGAAGTATTTAAATTAAGTGATGGTGAAGCTGCATTCTTAACAACATGTTCTCGTGGACAAGGACTATTTAAGGTAGGAGGACAAACTGCAATAATGGAAATAAGACCTACAAAGAAGGAATTTGAATTTATTGAAACAAATATAAATAAGATACAAGAATCAGCAGAATAAAATAAAGGAGGCTTTGATGAAAAACAATTGGCTAAAAAAAATATTTACGATTTCAATAATTGTTACAGTAATATCATGTGTTTTTTTATCAAAGCCAACTTTTGCAGATAAATATACAAGTCCAAGCCTATCAGATATTGATTCAGAATCTAGTGGAGAAAATGCAAATAGTTTACTTGAAAATGGAACTGTATCAACAACAACAGGAACTCAAGACAGTAATGGAGAAAGTGGCACTGAGAAAACAGAGAAAAGCATAAAATGGCCCAATGCAATTCCATTAAGAATTTTAGTTTCCGTTTTATCAATTTTTCCTTTTATTGCAAATAAAATGTTAAGCTTAGTTGCTGGAGACAATTTTACAATTTGGAAATTATTAACAAATAAGATAACTGTAACAGACATTGACTTTTGGAAATCATCGAGTGAAGATTGGATAAATATAATAAGAAACAATGTTGCAATATGGTATTATTCAGTAAGAAACATTGCAATAGTAGGAATGATGGTTGTACTAATTTATATTGGACTAAGAATGGCAATGTTAACTATTGCAGGTGGAGATCCTAGAGACCAAGCAAAATATAAAAAATTATTTATAAATTGGCTAGTAGGATTTTCACTTACAATAATTCTTCACTATGTGTTAATATTTGCAATACAGGTTGCAGATTTATTTACAAAAATAATTATAAAAGTATTTGAAGATTCTTCTACAAACACAGGAATAGAAAATGATTTAGTAAATTCAACATGGTCAGAGGTGTGGAGTTCAGACAATAAACACCCATTTTGGGAATTTATTATATATTGCTTTTTAGTTTATTATCAATTTAAATTTTTCTGGATATATGTAATGAGAGCATTAAAAATTTATTTTTATATTATTATTTCACCATTAGTTTGCATGACATATTCAATAGACAAAATTAAGGATAATAAATCACAAACATTAGATCGTTGGGTAGCAGAATTTTTAACAGAGCTTTTAATGCAACCGATTCAATTATTAACATATACAATATTTATTGTTTCAATGGATGAAATTTTAAAAGAATCACCTATATTATTAATATTTATTTTAATGACTATATCAAATATTAATAAAACAATTTCTAAATTGTTACTTGGTAGGAGAAGAGGACGATTCTCAATGGATCCACAAGATGTCAAAAATCCATTGGCACCACCACCAAGAAAAACTGTTTCTGGCTTTATAAAAGGAATAGGACAAAAATAATTACAATTAATTTAAAATAAAAGAAATGGAGGAAATACAATGAAAAAATGCATTAAAAAGATTGCTATAATAATGTTGATATTTTTGATTTGTATTTCTAGCATTTCAATACCATCAGTAAAAGCACAAGGCGGTATCTCAAAAAATATAGCTAACTGTGGTGGAGATGGTAAAAATAATGATAATACAGCTGGTGATCAATCTAAAACTGAATATAGAGTAAAAAAATGGTCACAAGACACAAATCATGGTGGTTGGAAAAGGATGTGGAGATATGAAGGCGATAATGCCGAAGAAGTTAGAGCCTTAATTGCCCAATATGCTGTACAAGCTGCAAACAATGATAAAATAGGATATTGTTATGGCGCTAATACATTATTAACTCAATTGAAAAAGCCAGAAGTTAATTATGAACCAAGTAAAATTACTGAAGCTTGCAATGCAGACTGCTCAAATTCAACTTGGGATATTGTTGCATGTGCAGGAAATAAATTAGGAATGGAAAATCTTAAAGGTATTTATAAAAAATCTTCAGTAATGGCAAGTACTCCTGCCGGAAGTAATGTTTATGGATTTATGGTTTACTCAGAGCAAAAATATCTTACGTCAGCAGATAATCTACAGCCAGGAGATATTTTGGCATCAAATGGACATGTTACAATTTATGTTGGTAATGCTACATCAACAAGTGCGGAAAATATAGGAAGCAATGTTACTGGAGGCTGGGAAGTTCAAGACATTACAGTCGATTTTGATAAACAAGATTTTAGATATAATGGCAGACCAAAAGATGCAACATATGAAGGAAAAAAATCATTGATAAAAGAAATCTTATCATCGCTTGCAACAATTATAGATTATATTGTAGGATTTCTTTTTCACGTTGTAACAGCAGCCTTTGTTGGAATAGTTGAGTTGATTGAAAGTGGACTTGCTAAAATGCTAAAAGCACTTGAAACTACAACTGGAAATGATGTTCAAAGTTCAAATGCAGATCACTACACAATAGAGGATTTAGTTTTTAATAGAATTCCAGCGTTAGACGTTAATATATTTTCAAAAACTCCCGGAGGAAAAGAACCTCAGGCTAATAGCCCATTAGAAATTATAATAACAATGATTTCAGCGTGGTATGTTACAATTAGAAATATTTCAATTATTGTTATGCTACTTGCAGTAATAATTTCAGGAATTAGAATGGCAATAGCAACTACAGCTGAAAAAAAAGCTGACTATAAAGAATATTTAATAAGATGGATAAAAGCACTTACACTAGTTTTTGTAGTTCACTATTTAATTTATTTTATACTTGTATTAAATGAAAAAGTTGTAAAAATGTTTGCAAATGCAGTTGATGAAACGGGCGAAAATGTAATATATAACACAATAAAAACAAGAGCATATGATGTAAGGCTATCAGTAGGATTTCCAGGAACAATAATGTATATTACATTATTTATATATTGGCTACGTTTCTTATGGTTATACTTTAAAAGATATGTTAGAGTATTAATTTTAATAGTATGTGCTCCAATAGTAATAGCAAAATATGCATTAAGTTCATCAAAAAAATCAGAATTTGATAATTGGCTTAGTGATTTTATATCTAATGTAATCATTCAGTCAGTTCATGCTTTAGAATATGCCGTATTCTTTGGAATAGCTGTTGATTTAGCAAAAGAAAGTGTTGTAGGCTTTATAATTGCACTTGTATTTATGGCACAAATTTTGAAATTAGATAGTGTTGTACTTGGAATGATTAGTTTTAGAGGAAGTGGAGCCGGCAGAGTTAAAGAACTTAAAGAACATAAACCTCTTGACAAAACTATTAATAACCTAGTTGATAAAGTTGCTTTTCCTGCTGCTGTTGCAATTACAGCTGGAAATGTAGTATATGGAACAGGTAAAGTAATAGGAAATGAAGTAAGCTATAGAAGACAAAAAGCAGATGATAAAGATGAATTAAAATATGGATACAGACCAAGAGAAACAAAAGCAAAAGAAAGAAAGAAAAAGTCAAATGCTAGAAAAAATAGTTTTGATCAGTTCATGCTTGATCACTTTAATAAAAATGGACAAGATGCTCATTGGGCTCAAATTGCTAAATTAAAAATAAAATCTAGACAAGGTGGAAAAGTTGGTAAAATATATAAAGGACAATTAAAAAGATATAATAAACAACAATGGGATATGTTCAAAAATAAAGGTGGTAGAATTGGAAGCGTTATTGGAGGAACTGCAGAAGGATTATTTGCTTTACCTCTAATGGCAACTAATTGGGAAGAAGAAGGAGTACCAATACTATTTGATTCCGCCCATAATATAAGATCTGGTATAAAAGGCATAAATAAAGATGCAGAAGAAAATCAAAAAGCAAAAGAAAAAGTTGAAAAAACCGCAAAAATTGTTGGCAAAGTTGACGAAATAGTGGAAGACACTGAAAACAAGATAAATTCAATAACAGATAAAGATAGAGCCAAAAAAGCACAAAAAGAAATTAACAAATTTACAAAATTAAAAGCAAATAGTTCATATATTCAAAATGCAATGATAACAAAACTTTATTCAGATAATAATTTATTACAAGAAGCCGAAAATGGAAATTATAATAATTTAATTAACGAAACCTTGAAAAAAGTAGATAAAGATAGTACACTTAATAGTAACGAAGCAGATGAAATTAAGAATAAAATGGAAGAATACATGAATACATATATGAATGCAAATACAGAAGGCGGAGGTCATGTTACATTTTCTGAAAATGTAATTGAAGAAATTTCGAAACAATTTGAAGATACTATAGCTGAAGCAACAGTATCTGAAGACAATATTGACATTGCTAAAAATATAAATGAAATAAAAGACCTAAATGCTGAATCAATCAAAAATGGTTCAGGTACATTAATAAAACCTAATATATTTACAAAAGAACTTGACAAAAAAGTAAAAAGTTTTCCATAAAAAGTGGTAAACAAAAGTAATTGAGGGAGTTAAAATGACAAAAAAGAAAATAAGGTTAAATAAGTTCATAACAATAATGTGTTTGATTGTTGTAATTTTAAGTTTCATTATTGGTAATAAAAATATTGTATATGCTGATGGAGATGCATATTTCAATCCAAGTGTTAAAATAGATCAAAAATATACAGATGGTGGAAAATCAGGAGTTGAACTTGCAAAGTTTATTAAACAAGAAGTTGATAAGCAAGGGACATTTGACGCAACTGGACCTGGAGTATGGTCTAAAATAAAGACTGGAAATTCGAGAGCTCCCATAACAAGGTGTGTACCTACTGAACTTTTAAAAGCAACTGATAATGATTCAAAAAAAGAACTTGAAAAATATAAAAATGATTCAACTTTAGAGTATCAATATATTACAAATGCAATTGATCAATCTGAAAAATTTGATATTAGCAAATACTTAAACGGGTATAAAGAACGGAGATACAGATTTAGCAGTATATATTCATAATGAAAAAGGTAAAACGTGGACTACTTTTTCAGATTATTATATACCTACAAAGGAGAAGAATAATAGTGCTGCCAAAAGTTATATGAAAGCACATTCCTTCTATGCAACAAGCAATATTGATAATTTATATGAATATAGTGGAAAAAAAGACTCAAATAATTCAACATATGGAAGTTTTGATATTACTAAATATACAAATGGATTATCAGAAGGAGATGACTTAGCATTATATATTTATGGAGAAGCACACAAAGATAATCCTACTTGGACAACATTTACACCACCATCAGCACAAACACATACAACATATTACATTCCCGTTGCAGAAAAAGATTCAGATGGTGCAAAAATTTTTATGAAGACACATAAATTTTATAAAGCAAGTAATATTGATAGCGTATATGCAGCAGAGCAAGAGATAGAAGACAGAAAAAATGATAAATATTCTGGCGGGTATACTACAGATGAAGAAATAGCAAAATATATTTATAATGAAGCACAAAAAGATGATGGGGAATGGACTTTATTTGGTAGAAAAGAACACTACAATACCAACCAAAAAACATATTATTATGTTCCAAGAGAATTGGTAAAAGACGACATGAAGGACCTTTCATCTATTGAAAAGTATCTTACTAATTTTTATTTAAAGGACAATATTGATAGTTTGGCAGGAGCAAATGATGACGATGACACTACCGATGATGATCCATTCTCAAATGTTATTGATGGATTAGCAGGACTATTACTATATCCAATAAAGGTAATACCATTGCTAATTGGTAAAGCAATGTCTTTACTAATGGCAGCATTTGCAGGAAGCAAAGCAGGTGCATTAGATGTAGAAGACATTTTATTCAATAAAGTTGAATTAACTGATATTAATTTCTTTGATTTGAATCCATCAGATGCAACAGTAAAAACAATAAGATTAAGTGTAGCAGCATGGTATTATTCTGTAAGAAATGTTGCAATAGTTGCACTATTAGTTATATGCATTTATGTTGGAATTCGTATGGCAATAGCAACTGTTGCAGAAGAAAAAGCAAAATACAAAGAAATGTTAATCGATTGGGCAACCGGTCTTGCTCTTGTATTTGTATTACATTACATTATGATATTTATTATAAATATTAATAATGCATTAGTAGATATATTTGCCAAAGGACTTGATGCGGATTCAGGTGATGTAATGGAAAAATTCTTTACACAGGCATGGCAAGTAGGCTTTACTAATGGATTCATTAGCGCAGTATGTTATGTAACATTAGTTGGAATAACATTTGTATTTTTATTATCATACATTAAACGTATGATAACAATTGGATTTTTAATTGTAATAGCACCATTAGTAACAGTTACATATTCTCTAGATAAAATGGGTGATTCAAAATCACAAGCACTAAATACATGGTTCAAAGAATTTTCTTATAATATATTAATTCAACCATTTCAGTGCGTAGCATATTTAGCATTAGCAAATACATCTTATCAATTACTTGCTCAATCAAACTCTGAACATTTAGATGAAATGTTCAGATCAGCAGTGCTAGCATTCGTAATGTTATTATTTGTTCTAGAATCGGAAAAAATTATTAAACACATATTCCACTTTGAATCAGAAACAATGTCTGATGGATTAAAAGAAGCCGCAGTTGGAGCAGCTATATTAGGTGAATCAAGAAAAGCAATAGCTAATAGAAGCAAAAATCAGGGAGGACAACCTTCACCTTCTGGAAGTGGAGAGGGTTCTTCGGAAGAAGCTGAAGCTAGAAAGAAAATGGCTCAAAATGAAATCAAGTATTCATCTGCAAATGCCAATAATGTTAATAGTGGTGACTTTTCTAATTCTGGAACAGATGCATCAACAAATTCTAGAAGAAATGGCTCTTCTAATAGCAATACTACAGTATCACAAAATGATAATAATTCTTCTAAAAATAAACCATCAGATAGACAAAGAATGGCAAGAGAGGGTGCAAACGTCTTTGGAACTGTTGGTGGAAATAGATATGTTAGAGGCTATGCAAATTTTGTGAAAAAAGCAAGTGCTGCTATGTTAGGTGGAGCTTTAATAACTGGAATGACAGGTGATGCTAAAACAGGTACATTAGCAGGAATTGAATCATGGAGAACAGTAAGTAAGACTCCTACAAAAGCTGGAACAGCTATTACAAAACAATCACATAAAAATCAATTAGCAAAATCATACAATAACTATGTAAATCAATATGCAGAAGAACATAGTGGAGAAGGATTGACTCAACAACAAATAAATGATGCTGCAAGACAGCATGCAATTGATTTAATGAATGCAGATAGTGAGGATAGTTTGTCAGGATCAGATAGAGAATTTAAGCATGCATTGGAAAATGTATATGCTGATGCTGGAGGAGCAACTGTAAAAGATAATTACATGAGATTAAATCAAACTTTAAATGATATTGAAGATGGAAAAATAGGTGAGACTACAATTCAAAAAAAATTCAAAGGAAAAATTAATGCAGGTCAAGCCAAAAAAGCAAAAAAAGCTCAAGAAGAACAAGTGGTAGATGATTCAGATACTTTTAGAATGAATTTTACAGAATATGATAAAAACCACCCAAATAATTCTAATAATGCATAGTATTGAAAAATTAATTTGAGAAATGGAGGTGATTAAAATATCTGATATGGATGATGAAAGAAAAAATGAAGCAAATGATGAAGAAAATAATAATGAAGAAACACAAGATAATAATCAAAATGTACTAAATGAAAATCAGAATTTTAATCAACCTTTTACACAATCACAAGATGAAGGTGGATACCAAGATACAATGAGCAATATGAATAGTACTAATAACAATAGTGAAAATGACTCAGCAGAACAAAACGACGTAGGAGATGATGATGAGTCAGGTGATAGTGTAGGTAATATAAAAGATGATGAAGAAGAAGAAAAAAATGAGGAAGAGAAGGCTAAACATCGATTAAATGATAATAATGTTACTGCAGATGACATAAAAAAAATAAGTGATAATTTAAAGAAAAGAGCAGAAGAAGAAAAAAAATCCCCACAAGATGTTGCTAATGAAATAAATAATAGATTTGGAAATTCCTCTAATAATTCTTCGAATAAAAGCTCTAAAAACAACAATAATATAAATGATTCTGAAAAAAAGAAATCAGGTAGACCAAAAAAATCTGAGAGAAGACAAAAAACAAGGGAACAAGAGGCTCAAAGAGAGCAAAAAAAGAAAGAACAAAATAGTAATCCAGGCCATGGAAGAAGAAGACAAGAAGAACAAGCAAAAGCAGAAAGAGATGCTAAATTTGGACCTGGAAAATATGCAGGTGCAAATCCAAAAAATGCAAGTGCAAATCCATCGGCAAATGCTGGAACAAAGGCAGGTGCAAAAGCAGGTACTACAGCAGGAACAGCAAGCGCTGGTGCAGCAGGAGGAGCGGGAGCAGCAAGTGCTGGCGCAGCAGGAGGAGCAGGAGCAGCAGCTGCTGTTGGTGTTGGATTTGGAACTGTATTATTAGTAATATTAATAATTGTTTTAATAATAATTATTATTGTAGGATTATTTGGATTTTTTACTTCAATGCCAGGTGAAATTATTGGAAAAATAGAAGATACAGCCAAAAGTGTTTTTACAAATATTAAAGGTACATTTACAGGAGATTACATTGATGTAGATAGTGATGAAGTAAAAAGTCTTGCAGAATATCTTGAGGATTCTGGTTATGGAAGCACTTTAGGAATGGGACTTGCAAAAGTTACATACAAAGAAGATTCACAATCTACTTCAGAAGGTAAAATAAAAGAAATAGATAAATTTGAAAAAGATAAATATCAAAAAAATGTCCTTTTAGCATATATGACAGCATATAGAGAAACATATGAAACAGCAAAACGTAGTTTTTGGGGTACTTTTCAACTTTATGGTGAACAAATAGGAAATTTAATTTCTGGAGAAGGTGTTGATTGGAAAACAACTATAGAAGAAGAAAACAAAGCTTATTCAACAGGATTGATAAATATTACAGATCCTTGGCTAGAAGATAATGTATCAATAGATGATCAAACACAAAGAATAAAATTTACACAACATAGTTTTTGGGGAACTGTAATGAGCTATGATTTGTCTGATTGGACTGCAAAATATGGTAGACCAATAGAATTATTTTTAGCATTGCATGGTGCAACAGGAATGCCTGACTTAACTTATAAAATAGCTACATCACAAGACTTTAATACAAAAGTAAATATTAATGCAACTTATGCAAAAATGACAGTGGAAGACTTGAAAATAAATGCAGGTGGAAATACTTATAGCAAACAAGATATAATTGATGCATATGAAAAAGAAGTAGAAAAAGAAAAAGAAGCCAAAAAAAACAAAAAGACATACACCAAACAAAGTACTTTGTCTGGATTAAATTTTGATCAAATTGAAGAACTATACAAAGCTATACCTGATAGCGTAAAGGTTTATCTTCCATATATTTCAAGTGTAAAAAAACATTGGTATTATAGAGATATTGAATTTAACGCAGGGTTAGATGCAACATATCAATCCGCTAAAAGAGCAACACAAACAATTAAATATTCTCCTGGAGATTCAAAGAGTTCATTAGGTGGATTCGATATTACAATGAATGTATTATATGAAGCCACAGATGATAAAGGAATTTTATATCAAGTAAATGAACCTTATGTAAGTGGACCAAACGCTGCAATTAAAAAATTATTTAGTAAAAAATATTATAGATATGATGGAAACATTGAAACAGCAAGGAAAATATACTGTAAGAAATTAGCAGATGCAGGCAAAACTTCAGGATATAATTATACTTTCAATGGACAAGAATATACACTTTCAGATGATGAAATAAATGATGGTACTATAAAAAAGGAAAAGCCTGCTTTTGGAACAGCACATGATACATTGGCTGCTTTTGATATAGTAAAAAATTCACATACGACAGCAGGAGATTTTGTTTATAGAATGCTAAAGGAATTGGCAACTAGTGATGCTATTGATGAAGATTCACGCTTAACAAGAGAGGCATTAACAGAAACACTAAAACAAGTTTTTGTATGGCCATTTAGTAATTATGATTCTGCATCAGATTCTGTTACAAAAACAAATTGGAATGTAAAAAAAGACATAGATAAATATGGAATAGTAGTTTCAGATGTACAAGGGGAAACAATGATTGCCCCTGGAGATGGAGAAATAACAAAAGTAGATGGTGATACAATTACAATTAAATTCAATGCATTAACTACAACAGATGGAGATAATTCATCATCAGTTATTAAAAATCCAAGTACAAAAACAATTCTTGAAAAATATTTTAAAGATGATTTCTATGATGTAGATGAAAATTTACCGGTTGGCATGACAATGACAATTAAAGGAATTACAGGTGCAACAATAGGAAAAATCACAAGACTTGATAAAATTGGGACAGCAGAAGGAACAGTAAGTATTTTCTTACAACAAAAAGATAAGTCATTAACTGGTTCAGAAAATGAAACTACAGATGATGATGTTGAAAATTATATGAATACAACATATACAGAATATAAAGAAAGAGGAATTATATATCAACTTGAAAATATAGGAACAGCAAAAGAAGGCACAGGAATTTCTACAGAAGGCACTGGAAGCGGAAGCACATCATCTGGAGATGTTGGATTTATAATGGATGGTGTAACAGAAGCAGACATAAATGATGATGTAAAATTAGCTCAAGATTCTGTTGGAAAAGCAAAAACAAAAGTACCAAATGATGGAGAACTTGTTTTCCATAAATATGATACTACATTCACAATCGGAAAGAATGCTGAAGAAGTAAATACTGTACTTGCAGTTGTATTCTCTGAGGCAGATGGAAAATCATATGATGACATTAACTGTCCTCTTGCAGTATTTAGTTCAATTGTAAATGCGTTATCAGAACCAGCTAATAATGGAAAAACAATGTACCAGATTGTAACTCATGGAAAATGGTCAACTTCATATACTAGTGGTAGTTATAAAAATTATTTAAATAGCGATGGCAGTTTTACACAAGATAAGAAAAATGCTGACTTATGTATGAAAGCAGCACAAATGGCATCACAGGGTTGGGTAAATCATGGATTTAAAAACTTTTTGGCAGCTAGTAATAAGAATACTACGACTAGGGATGGTAAATTAGATTCAGTATCTGAAAGAGATAAAAAAAATATGGAAAAACACAAATATTCTGCTTCAGAACTTACTGACTATCGTTTAGTTTATGATGGAACAGTCTATTATAATGGTGACAAAGGTAATTATTCTGCACCTTCAAAATTTCCACCAAGTCAAAGTAAATAGGGTGTATTTTATAATGCACCCTATAAAAATATAGGAGAAAGAATGAAAAAGAAATTATTTATAGTTGCTTTATTAATAATTGTTTTCATAGTAATTTTTTTGGGAGTAAAATCCATAAAAAATAATTATGTGAAAAAACAATATGTTAATGTAATGGATTATTTTAATATTGAAGCAGATAATTCAGAAGATCAAAATGTATTTCAAGAAAATGGAACAGATTTTGAAAACACAACTATTGAAAATGAAATAAATAATCAAAATCAAACTAATATTTTAAATGATAATACAACATCAAATAGCACTCAAACTGATGATACAACTTCTGAAAATAACAATGAATTTTCAAAAATAAGATCTATGTATAAAGGTAATTATGATATTGATAGTATTGAAAATAATTTGATATATTTTGCTAGAAATGTTAAAGTAATTTACAGCAACTCAAAGTCAAAAAGCCATAATAAAATTTTGCAATACTATGATTTGAATAAAGAAAGTATAAATGAATATTCAGTATATGATAGGACTAGTTACTTAAATATTGCTATTCAAATTCTTAGTATGAAATGGACCAAGAATCCTATTTATAGAAATTATAAAATTGATGCTGATTCATTTAAATCAGATAATTCATTTAGTTATGTAAAGGCTACTTTGTATTATTCTACTGGAGACACTATAAAGTTAATAATAGAAATTCCTAATGACACAAGCAAAAATGAAAATGTAATGTTTACATCAGAGGACAAAACACAACTTTCAGAATAGATTTAAGATATACAATTAAAGTATAAAACTATAAAAGTATTAAATTATTAAAGTTTTATTAACATTAAAACAAAATTATTACATTAAGATAAACACTGGAGATATAAAATGAAGAAAAAATTCTATATTATTATTTCTTTGATTATAATATTAATAATAGTTGCAATTTCTTTGAACATAAAAATTAATAAAGAAAAAAGAAAAAACAAAGACTATAATGTTGTTATTACAAATGAAATTCAAAATCAAATTAATGAAAATGCAATGAAAGCAAACTTGCTAAATGATTCACCGCAAGAAAGAATGAAAACATATTGTGGTCAATTTTTAGGAATGATTGAAGATGAAAAATATGATGAAGCATATTCATTATTAAATGAAAATTTCAAAGAAAATTATTTTCCAACACAAGAAGATTTTGAAAAGTATGTAAAAGAAAAATATCCATCTTTTATTAAAATTGATTATGAAGACACTGATAGAAAAGGCGAAGTATATTTAATAAAAGTTAAAATCAGTTCTCTAACAGATGATAGCTTTCAAAGTTTCGAGCAAAATTTTGTAGTAAGAGAAAATGATAATAATGATTATACAATTTCATTTGAAAAGATTTAAAAGAATATTAATGATAAAATTTATTAAGTAAAATCTATGAAATAAATTAATGTCAGCCTTAAATCAAATTCAATATAAATATTATTAAATATTTTATAATTAAAAAATAAAAATTATAAGGTAGAAATTAGAAAGGTAGTATATGAAATTTAGTACAGAAGTAAAACTTGCAATTTCACGTTTTTTTAGAAAATATGGAATGACTATTTTGGTAATAGTCTTTGCATGGTTTATTGTGTTTTCAATAAATAAATATATGAAAGCTCATCCAAAAGAAAAAAAATTGATACAATCTTATAATGCTAATACACCTGTAATGGATGAAACTGATGATCTTTCATCATCTGAAGCACAAACCAACAATAGTTTAATCGATACATACTTTAATTATTGTAATTCAAAGGACTATGATGATGCATATAATATGCTTTCAAATTCTTGCAAAGATTTTATTTTTGGTAATTCAGTAGATAATTTTAAAAAATATATTGATGAAATTTTTACTCATGATAAAAAATACTATATACAAAATTATTCAAATGTTGACAACGTATACATTTATGTTTATACAGTAATTGACGACATAGAAGCAACAGGCACTACTGGTGGCTATGATTCATATAGCGAGAGAATTGCAATTTTCAAAGAAAACGGCGATTATAAAATATCTTGTGATAACTATATTGGAACTTTTGATGTATACAAAGAAGCAGAAGACACAAATTTGAAAGCGACAATCACTACTAAAAATGTTAGTTACACAAGAGAAGGATATAATGTTACTCTTGAAAATAAAGGCAACTACTATCTACTTATTTCAAGTGGAACAGATAGTGATGAAGTTCAAATTGAACAATCAGATTCAGATATTTCAATGTCTAATGGTAACATATATTGCCTACTTTATCCAAATAGCAAAGAAGATGTTCAATTCTTATTTGACAAATTTTTTGATGATACAGACAAAGAAACAAAATTAAAATTCAATACAATTAGAGTATATCAAGACTTAAAATCAGATCCAATAAGAACGTATAGTTTGAATATTGATTTGAAATAAAATATATTAGTTATAAAAATTTCCTGTTATGAATAAAATTTAATAGGAGATTTTTTATTATGCATAAAATAATAACTATTTTGACAATAATTTTCTTAATTACATTTTCTTTTTCAAATAATATTTCTTTTGCAGATGACGAAGAAAATGAAAACGAAAACATAAATATAAAAGAAAATGAAAATATTGATGAACAGGCTTCAAATCAAAAAGATTTTCCAATAATAAATTCTAGAAGATATGTTGTGCTTGATAGAAATTCAAAATCTGATATTTTAGGCAAAGATGAAAACAAGGAAACTCCTATGGCATCTACTACAAAAATAATGACTACAATTATAGCTCTCGAAAATTGCAAAGATTTAAATGAAGAGGTTATAGTTGATAAAAAGGCAGTTCAAATTGGCGGATCAAAATTAAAAATAAAAGAGGGAGATAAAATAACAGTAAATGATTTGCTTTATGGTATGATGTTAAGATCAGGAAATGATGCATCTATTGCATTAGCAATTTATTTAAGTGGGAGCGTTGAAAACTTTGTGAACCAAATGAATGAAAAAGCAAAAAGTTTGAAATTAACACATACTCATTTTACTTCACCTTATGGACTTGATAATCCTATGCATTACACTACACCACACGAGTTAGCAATACTAACTGATTATGCATTAAAAAATGAAACTTTTAGAAAAATTGTTGGGACAAAATCAACAACAATAAAAATAAATGGAAATCCTGTTGAAATAAAAAACACAAATGAATTACTATGCAACAACATTGAAGGAGTGTATGGAGTAAAAACAGGATTTACAAATGGTGCAGGCAGATGCTTGGTTACAGCAATAAAGAGAAACAACATGGATTTGATCGTAGTTATTTTAGAAGCGGATACAAGAAAAGATAGAGCAAAAGATACAATCAATCTTGTGAATTATGTTACTAAAAATTATAGAGTGGAAAACGTATATGACATAATACAACAGAAATTTGAAAATTGGAAAAATATAAATTTAAAAAGAATACAAATTGAAAAAGCAAGTAATAACTTGAAGGTAGAACTTTCGAAAATTAATTCCAAAAATATAATAACAAACAAAGAAATTAACATAGATATTAACATGCCATTATATTTTGAAGCACCAATAAAAAGAGGCGACAAATTAGGCACATTAATTGTAAAAAATGGGGATAATATTACAGAATGTATAGATATAATTGCATCAAATGATGTAAAAAGAAATGGTATCGTTGAATATTTTAAAATGTATGCAAAAATACTATTTTTACAACATTGAAAAACAAATGTAACAATTTTGTAACAAATTTTGCTAATTTCATTGATTTTTTTCTCATTTCATAATATAATATTAAAAGATTATGCGAGGAGGAAATTATGGGTGAAGTTATAGTTGTTACATCCGGGAAAGGTGGAGTTGGAAAAACTACAACCACAGCCAATATTGGTGCAGCCTTAGCAATGAAAGGTAGAAAAGTCTGTTTAGTTGATACAGATATAGGACTTAGAAATCTTGATGTTGTTATGGGCTTAGAAAATAGAATAGTATATGATATAGTTGACGTAGTAGAAGAAAAATGCAAAGTTAGACAAGCATTAATAAAAGATAAAAGATTCCAAGATTTATTCTTATTACCGGCAGCCCAAACTCGAGATAAAAGTGCAGTAAATGAAGAACAAATGAAAGAATTGATTTCAAAATTAAGAGAAGAATTTGATTTTATTTTAATAGATTGTCCAGCAGGAATAGAGCAAGGATTTAAAAATGCCATTGCTGCTGCTGATAGAGCTTTAGTTGTAACAAATGCAGAGATTTCATCAATTAGAGATGCAGATAGAATAATTGGGTTATTGGAAGCATCAGAAATTAGAAATCCAGAATTAATCATAAATCGTTTAAGACCTGAAATGGTTAAAAAAGGTGAAATGATGGATGTAGAAGACATTCTAGATTTACTTTCGATTGATTTGATTGGTGTAGTACCAGAAGATGAACACATTATTACACAAACAAATAAAGGAGAACCTGCTGTTTCAAATAAAAATGCTCCATCAGGTAAAGCCTTTATGGAAATTGCAAGAAGAATTCTAGGAGAAAATGTTGAAGTAACAATTCCTGGAAGAAAGAAAGAGGGATTCTTTAGCAGATTATTTAAAAAAAGATAATAAAAAAATTGGAGGGAAAAGATGTTTGACAAATTAACAGGTTTCTTTAAAAGAATGAATGTAAAAGAAATTGAAGATAGTAATGCAAAAAAAGAAAACGCAAAGGATGCAAAAGAAAGACTACATTTGGTTTTATTACAAGATAGAGCAAATGTATCTGCAGATTTTCTTGACCTTATGAAACAGGAAATAATTGAGGTTATTAAAAAATATATCGATGTTGATGAAGATCAAATTGATGTAAAATTAACAAATAAAGTTAATAGCGATGGCACAACAGGTGCACCAGCTTTATATGCAAATATTCCAATTGTTAAAATAAAGAGTGAAGCTAGAAAAGCAGTAAAGAAACAAAAGGATGCAGAGAAACAAGCACAAAAAGAGACTGACAAAAAAACAGAAACTGAAAAAACAAGTGCAGATAAAAAGACAGAGCCTGTTAAAAATGAAGTATCAAAAGAAACTATAAAAAAAATAGCTAAAAAATCTGCAACAAAATCGACTGCAAAAGTGGCTACAAAAGAAGCAAAGAAGCCAGCAACAAAAGCTACTACTAAAAAAACAGCAACTAAAAAATCAACAAAAACTGCAGCTACTAAAAAGAGTACAGCAGCAAAAACAACAGCAAAAAAATCTACTACAAAGAAAACAGCTTCAACAAAATAAAAATATTACGAAGAAGAAATTTTTAAAATAAAATATTAGAATATTATTTAAATATAAAATTAATAATAATTTTAAAAATTGAAAGTAATATTAATATGGTACTTTTAGAATTAAAATTATTGGTAATTATATAATGATTGACTAAAGAGGAGATATATGAAAAAGAGATTAGCAAAAAACATTGATTGGTCAATATTAGTATGCACAATCCTATTAGTAATAATAGGATTGTTTGCTATATATTCGGCAACAGATAGTTCTAACCATGAAGAATTTAGAAAACAACTAATGTGG
>Ga0256406_1000813_pt1 | contig 53571 bp, 41 predicted proteins | sample RumenRJG_03DNA_FD_185986 | JGI IMG/M metagenome (GOLD analysis project Ga0256406, IMG submission 185986) | Bovine rumen microbial communities from Lethbridge, Alberta, Canada - RJG_03 | ecosystem: Host-associated > Mammals > Digestive system > Stomach > Rumen | place: Canada: Alberta | collected...
TGGTACTGCGGGGATAGCCCGTGGGAGAGCAGGGCGTCGCCGGCCGGCGGCGGGCGTTTGGTCCTGGAGGGGGTCCCGGAGCCTGGAGTCAGGCGCCGGGGCCCCCTTCCCTATGCCGCGCCTCCCTATATCGGTCTTTATTCCAGCTTCAATGGCAACCTTAAAGTATGGGTCGATGGTTATAGACGACTTTTAAAGACGTTTCGTCTGTTGGCGCTTCCATTGATATCAGTCCTTATGGCAAGCCCCAAGGCGGTTCAGGCCTCGGATCTCATGACATGAGACCCTCCGCATATCACCCCTTCTGCAGCGGAAGCATATTTACCCTGGTCACCGGGTGTGTAGCCAGGTTACATTTGCACTTTACGATAACTGTGTGGCATGCATGCTCCTTAAGCGGCCGCGCGGCCGGGTGGCGACGCGATTGCAAGTGACCGAACTCTGTGCCCAGTCCGGGCCTGCCGAGTAGCGGTGGATGCCCGCCAGGGTGAGGACGCCCTGCTTGTTGCACTTCCTCTGCTCCCACCTCACGCAGGAGAGCTCCTGTGGAGGGAGTGCCTGCAAGGCCGTCCTGTCACCCTCGAAGAGCGAGAGCTCCTCCTCTCCCAGTCTCCAGTGGGGCTTTCCCTGGATAGCTCCAGACACGACTGCATTAGCCTTCGGCTGTAGCCCCTCACGTCTGAGAGGGCAGGCATCGGCACGAAGGGGTTGTGACGGGCTTAGCCGACCTTGGCCTCGACGTCCCCCTTCTCGTTACCAAGATAGGGGTTCGTGAGCGAGTAGGCGAAGCCGTAGTGGTCGCTGAAGAGCCTGAGGAGCTCGCTCGTGCGGATGACCGTGCCGAAGCGCCTGACCACCTCGGTGGCTTTGTCGAAGGCAGCCTCCGGGGCACGCCCCCATGGACGCGAAAACGTCCTTCAGGCCCTCGCAGACGCACTCCGAGGTCTCGCCCCAGAAGACCTGCGAGATTCCCACGTTGGAATGCGGGAAGCTCACCGCGGGGTACTTTCCGCGGGTGACGGCGCCCCTCACCCTGAAGTCGGCCTCCCCGAAGCCCGCCTGGCACTCGCCGGTCGTCCACTAGAGCTCGAAGGTCCTCATATCCTCCGTTGACAGACCAGCTCTCCCGGGACCCTCTGGCTACCCTCGACCGGCGTCGCGATTGACCCGGGACTGGCCCCTGCGTGCTTGTCGCCTCGGCAACTCGAATCATGCCGTGATGGGTCGCGCCTTCATTGCCGCCGTCGCAAATGGAGTGCGCCCCTGGCCGAGAGGGAGTTCGCTCACGAGCACGGATCCCTCGGAAGCTGAAGAAGGCAAGGGCCCTCTACGAACGTGAGGAATTCTCGCTCTCGGAGGGACGTTCGAACCGCGGAGGGATTGAAGCGAAGATGGGCTGACGGCCGAACCGTGGCCCATTCGAGGAGAACGGGCGAATCTGCCGCGCGCCAGACGATCCGTTGCCGCGTGGGCTCCCTTGAAGAGAAAAGTAAGAATTAATTAACAAAAAAGTTATAAGAAGTAAACTTATATTAAAGCTGGCAGAATCCCAATACTGAAGAAAATATACGAAAACGTGAGAAATATTAGTTGAAAAAACAAGTTGACGGAATCTTTATGAGACTGTGAAAATGCATAATGTACTAGAGACAAAATATACAATATCGATTAAATAGTGACGATATACTAGCCAATAACTGCAAAAAATGAAGAAAAATAATCAACAATCAATCCAGAAACTCTTGAAGGAAGTGCTAAGTTATTGAATGTGGAAAGCGGAGGTAGCTTTCACTAATATCCATCGCAAGGAAGAGGAAGAACAATGGGCAGGATGAGCGAGGAGTACTTGGAGGCGTTGGCGAACGCGGGCAATCGGGGCCGTCGTGGTACCTATCCTGGAGCGACGGTTCAATACGTGCCGAACGACGTCGCTGCGACGATAATGAACGCCTTCAACGCCCAGGCTGGGGAGGCGCCCGACACGTTCCTCGTCTGCGCCGAGCCGGGCATGGATGCAGACGAGACGCTCGACTACATAGCGAGCGTCACGCGTTCGTCATCGGTCAGGGTCTGTAGCCTCGACCTTCGTGGCTGCTCTGACGGTGATGCAGTCCACAAGTTCGTGAACTTTGCGCGAGTCGCCGTCAAGGGTTCTGGCACGAAGAGGGTAATGGCGGTGTGCAAGGGGCTTCCTCCCGCTGACGAGAGCGAACTGCAGAGGGAGCTGTCTGCGATTCGGCGAATGCGGGAGGCCGGCTGCTTCATCGTGCTCGGCATGCGTCCAGAGGCCTTGCAGCTGTCGGAGGAGCTTCCCGATGCGCCCTGCTATGGCACCCGCGACCTGATGATGGGACTTCCGAAGAGGCTTAGGAGGACGAGCGGGCTCGCGCGTGACATGATGGCTGCGACGCACGGCATACCGCTCCTCGTGAGGACGGTCTCGAAGATTAAGAGCCGTAACCTCGGACGTGTTATGTCCGACCCGGGATATTGCGAGAACCTCGGGTTGATCGTCTCCGAGACGCTCCGCGAGACCCTGATGAACGAGGAGAGGGAGGCGAGGTGCGCAACCCTCCTCCTTGGGGACGGCACGATCGAAGACCTGAGGAGGGTTCTCAGGCGTTGCGATGACGACATTCTTGCCTCAATATCGTCCAACTGCCCGGTGTGTGGCCTGAGGTTGGCGGAGGGCGAGTTCCGCTGCGTCGGCACCGACACCTACGAGGGGCTGAGCATGGTCTACGGGAGCCTTTCGCCCGTTGCCTCGGAGTTCCCCGATACCGTGGCTGCGGTGGCCGAGGTGCTGGCGGAAAGGGGGGAGTGGAACCGCGCCGCAATCGTGTGCAACATGGCGCCGGACGGCCTGCGGCAGACGACCCTCGCAATCATGAACGCCCTGGACTTCATCGACGTGGGTGAGGCTCCCCTGGTGGCCGATGCCGTGGAGAGGGCCTCGCGGTTCGGACTGGGGATTGCGACGCAGACGAGGGAGGCGAGAAGGGCCCTGTGCCTCATGCGACAGGACTGCGGGGACGTCGGGTGCCCGGCCGAAGGGGTCGTCGAGCGTGGGGTCGCGACTGGTCTGAGCTGGCCAGACTATATCGAAGAGATCCGCGCGCTCTGCCGGGGTATCGGAGTCGCGACGCCAATACCCCCCTTGCAGGGCCGACGTGGCGCCGAGGCCGCCCTCTCTCACATGGCGGAGTCGCTTCGTCTCCTTCTCTGCGGTAGCTTTTCGGACTCCTTCGGGGAGGCGCTCAAGGCGCGGGGCCTCTTGGCGGACAGGGACGGCTCGCTCCTCTCGGCGCTCCTTTCCGACGTCTACTTCCTGTCGACGGGCCTTTCTGGTGCGATGCCCACCCAGGAGGAATGCGCCTGGCACGAGGCCTCCGCTCGGACTCTCGACGCGGGCAAACCGCCCCTGCACTCGGGCATCCACAAGGCCGTCCCGACGGCGGTCGGCATCATGATGGGGAGGGACGTCGACAACGGCGACGTCGAGGCTCTGACACGTCTCCTGGACCGCAGCGGGGACACCATGTTGAAGGCTGTCGCCGAGGTCGTGCTGACCGTCTCAGACCTCAGGAGGGGTGCTGCGGTGCGTGCTGGAGTCAGACTCAATCGGGCCCGGGAGCTCCTCGTCGAGCTTGGCAACCCCTCCCCCTACCTCTGGGAGTCGTGCAGGATCCTCTCTGCCCTCATCGACGCAGGGGAGGGCGGGCCTATGGGGGTGGACCTCAAGGAATGCGAGGGCGGGTCTCGCGAGCTCGACCAGATTTGCGAGATTCTGATAGACGCCGTCGGCGCGCGCTCGGTGAACCGAACCCCTGCTGAGGCGATCCCGCCGCGCGTTCCGAGCGGTGCCGCTTGGCTTGTAAACCTGCTCCTGAACGACTTCGGAAGGCTGTCGGAGCGCTTCTCGGAAGCCGTTCCTCCCGCCTGGAGCCGTGAGCTCGCACAGATGGGAGCGGTTGCGACCGTCGTGAGCGACCAGTCGGAGAGGGGCGTCGACGAGGCCATGGAGGGCCTACTCGACCAGCTCGACGACGCGTGCGAGGTGGACGAGGAGCACGTGCTGAGGATCTCGGTCCTGGGTGGCCTGTCCGTCTCCGTCGCGGGCGAGCGCGTCCCCGCGTCGTCGTTTGAGAGGAGGAGGGCGAAGGAGCTCCTGGCGCTTCTCGCCGCCGCTCCCCGGCACCAGGTGAAGCGGTACAAGATCATGGAGTCGGTGTGGCCCGACGCGGACTACGTAGCGGGCCAGCAGCGCGTCTACGAGGCGACGAGCGTGCTGAGGCACGTGATGGGCGGCAGGGTCGGGACGCGAGGGGACGGGGCGTTGCTCTCGAACCGCACTGAGAGAACCCTCTCCCTGAACCCCAAGTGCGTCGTCGTGGACGTCGACGGCTTCGAACGGGTCGCCCGCAAGGCGCTCGACGGAGAGGGGGACAACAGGCTGGTGCTGGTCGCGGCGCGCCGGGCTGAGACGATTTATCGAGGGGACCTCTTCGTGCCGGCCAACGACGGCATCGGCCTGGTCGAGCAGAGGAGACGGGACCTGAGACGCCTGTACGCCGACGTCATGGTCGCGGGCACCCTCGCGGCGCTGAGGGTCGGCCGTACGCTCACGGCCGCGAGGTTCGCCCGGAACGCCTACGAGGCGGACGGGATGAGGGAGGACGCGATCAAGCTGCTCGTGGCCACCCTCGTGGCGACCGGGCGAGCTTCGGAGGCGGAGAAGGAGTACAAGGTGTTCTGCAACCGCGTCGTGGAGCGCACGCGCAGGCCGCCCTCGCGAGACCTCCGCGACTCGGTGTCGAAGCTCCTGAAGGGAGGCAGGGCGAGCATCCTGGGGATCGTGGAGCCGGAGACGGAGGTCCCGGACGGTGCGGGGGACGAGAAGGCGCCTGCCGGCGCCGCCGAGCCCGAGGCGACGGCAGAGGGGCCCGAGGCGACGGCCGAAGAACCCGAGGCCATGCCAGAAGGAGTCGATGCCGAGGCGCGTGGAGACGCGGGCGGCCCCGAGACGGCTGATGGGGTGGGTGGCGTGCCGGGCGAAGGGGCCGAGGGCTAGATTGGGCATTCGATGTGGGCGCACGGCGCATGCCGAAACCCAGGTCGATGGTGGTACAATCATAAGTTGCACTGTTGTAGCCTCCGTGCGAACCAGCACACTGTATAAGGATAGAAGCTAATGCCAAAACTCTTTTCGAGGCTGCTCTCGCTGGGCTCCGACAAGCCCGTGAAGGAGTTCGAGCGGATAGCCTCCCACATCGACGACCTCGAGCCTGACTACCAGAAGATGGGAGACGCGGAGCTCAAGGGACAGACCGCCCTCTTTAGGGAGCGCTACGCGAACGGCGAGAGCCTCGACGACATGCTTCCCGAGGCGTTCGCGGTCGTGAGGGAGGCGTCCAAGCGCACGACTGGCCTGCGTCACTTCGACGTGCAGCTCATCGGCGGCATAGCCCTGCATCGTGGCACCATCGCCGAGATGAAGACGGGCGAGGGCAAGACGCTCGTCTCGACCCTCGCGGGCTACCTCAACGCCATTCCGGGCGAGGGCGTCCACGTGGTCACCGTCAACGACTACCTCGCCAAACGAGACAGCGAATGGATGGGCCAGATATACCGCTTCCTCGGCATGGATGTCGGCATCCTGCAGAACGGCATGGGGCTCGGGGCCAAGAAGCCGGCCTACCGCGCAGACGTCACCTACGGCACGAACTCCGAGTTCGGCTTCGACTACCTGCGCGACAACATGGTCACGCGCGCCGAGCAGCGCGTGCAGCGCGGCCATCACTACGCGATCGTGGACGAGGTCGACTCGATCCTCATCGACGAGGCCCGCACGCCGCTGATCATCTCCGGTGCTGGCACCAAGTCCCAGAGCACCTACAAGGACTTCGCGCGTGCGGTCCGTGGGCTCGTCGCAGATGTCGACTACGAGATGGACGAGGCCAAGCACACGATCGCCGCGACGGAGGCGGGGCTCGAGAAGATCGAGCGGGCCCTCGGCATCGAGGACATCTACGCCGACATGTCCGGCCAGCTCGTCAACCACCTCCAACAGGCGCTGAAGGCCGAGTACATGTTCCATCGCGACCAGCAGTACGTCGTCCTGGACGGCGAGGTGAAGATCGTCGACGAGTTCACCGGCCGCATCATGGAGGGCAGGCGCTACTCCGAGGGCCTCCACCAGGCCATCGAGGCCAAGGAGGGCGTGCTCATCCGCGAGGAGAACCAGACGCTCGCCACGATCACGCTGCAGAACTACTTCAGGCTCTACGACAAGCTCTCGGGCATGACCGGCACGGCCATGACCGAGGACGCGGAGTTCCGCGAGATCTACAACCTGCCCGTCACGGTCATCCCGCCCAACAAGCCCGTCATCCGCAAGGACCATGACGACCTCGTCTACCGTGACATCAGGAGCAAGTTCAACGCCGTGGTCGACGACATCGAGGCGCGCCACGCCAAGGGGCAGCCCTGCCTGGTGGGCACCGTCTCGATCGAGAACTCCGAGCGCCTCTCGCGGCTCCTCTCCAAGAGGGGCATCAAGCACAGCGTCCTCAACGCCAAGTACCATGAGCGCGAGGCGCAGATCGTGGCCCAGGCGGGTCGCGAGGGAGCGGTCACCATCGCGACGAACATGGCCGGCCGAGGAACGGACATCCTGCTTGGCGGCAACCCTGACTTCATGGCCGACGACATGCTGAGGGAGCAGAACATCGAGCCTGCGGAGGCCCCCGCGGAGGTGCGGGCGGCCGCGCTCGAGAGGGCGAGGCGGATCTGCTCGGAGGAGCGCGAGCGCGTGAGGGCCGCCGGCGGCCTCGCCGTGATCGGCACCGAGCGCCACGAGAGCCGGCGCATCGACAACCAGCTGCGCGGCCGCTCCGGCCGCCAGGGAGACCCCGGCGAGACCCAGTTCTACCTCTCGCTCGAGGATGACCTCATGAGGCTGTTCGCGGGGGACAGGATGGACCGCATCGCGGCCATGATGGAGCGCTACGACATGCCCGATGACATGCCGATCCAGGCGAAGATGGTGACGAAGGCCGTGGAGGGCGCCCAGCGCAAGGTCGAGGAGATCAACTTCTCCATGCGCAAGAACGTCCTCGACTACGACGACGTCATGAACAAGCAGCGCCAGGTCATCTACGAGGAACGGAACAAGATCCTGGACGGCAAGGACCTCACCGAGCACGTGAGCGAGGTCACCCGGGAGACCGTCCAGCGCGAGGTCGAGACCTACTGCCCGGCCGAGGGCGACCCGGAGGCGTGGGACGTCAAGGGGCTCCTCAAGTGGCTCGGCGGCCTCACGGGCAAGCCGGCCGACCTCGTGGAGGTAGACCGCGACGACGACCCGGAGGACGTCGTGGACAAGGTCGACGAGTTCGTCGAGGAGTGCTACGCGGAGAAGACCGGGCGCCTCGGCGACAAGCTCATGCACGAGCTCTCGACCCAGGTCATGCTACGCGTGATCGACACCAGGTGGATGGCCTACCTGCAGGAGATGGACTACCTCAAGACCGGCATCGGGCTGCGCGGCTTCGGTCAGCGCGACCCCCTCGTGGAGTACAAGAGCGAGGCGTACGCCGCCTTCACCACGCTCGTCGACACGATGTACGAAGACTTCCTGCGCACGATCCTGCGCATCGAGGTCGTGGTCAAGGAGCCGAGGCCGCAGGCGGGCGCAGACGAGGAGTCCGAGGAGCTCAGGGGCGCCCGTTACTCGGGCCCCTCCGAGGTCGACGGCGACCGGGGCGCCGAGCGTGCGGGCAGGCGCGTCCCCACTGGCGGCAAGGGTGCCGGCCAGGCGGGCGCAGGCAAGCCCATGACCTATCGCAAGGCGGACCACGACCCGTATGCGGGCGTCGGCAGGAACGACCCCTGCCCGTGCGGGAGCGGCAAGAAGTTCAAGAACTGTCACGGCAGGAACCGATAGCATGGCGGATGTCACGACAGAGGCGCTCGGAGCGCTTTCGAACAGGCTCAAGGAGGTGGAGGGCTACCTCCACGCGGACGACCTTCGCTCGGACGTCGAGGCGCTCGAGCGGCAGAGCGCCCTGCCGGGGTTCTGGGACGACGCGGAGAGCGCCAGCAAGACCATGGCGGACATCACGCGCATGAAGGAGGACCTCGCGAGCATCGAGCGTGCCCGCGCACTGCTCGGCGACGCCGAGGCGGCCTTCGAGCTCGGCAGCGAGACGGAGGACGCCGACCTCCTCGGTGAGGCGGACTCCTGCGTGGCAAAGCTCGAGGCGAGCCTGGCTGAGCTTGAGCTGTCGAGCTGGTTCACGGGGGAGTTCGACCACGGCGACGCCATCGTGAACATCACGCCCGGCCAGGGCGGGCTCGAGGCCCAGGACTGGTGCGCGATGCTACTTCACATGTACCTGCGCTACTGCGAGCGGAGGGGCTGGAAGGTAACGGTCAACGACGCCCCCACCGCCGAGATCATCGGAATAGACAGGGCGACCTTCACGGTCTCCGGCAAGAACGCCTACGGCATGCTCCGTGCCGAGCAAGGTGTCCATCGTCTCGTCCGCATCTCGCCGACCGACGAGAAGAAGCGCCGTCAGACCACCTTCGCCGGCGTCGAGGTGCTGCCGGTCCTCCCGGATGACGTCGAGGTGGACGTGGACCCGAAGGACCTGAGGGTCGACGTGTACCATGCGACGGGCCATGGCGGCCAGGGCGTCAACACCACGGACTCCGCGGTGCGCATCACGCACCTTCCTACGGGCATAGTGGTCACCTGCCAGAACGAGCGCAGCCAGCTCCAGAACAAGGAGATTGCGATGGGCATCCTGCGCAGCCGCCTCTACGAGCTGGAGCTCCAGAAGAGGGAGGCGGCCCTCGACGAGCTCAGGGGGCCCAAGCAGGACATAGGCTTCGGCAGCCAAATCAGGAGCTACGTGCTCTATCCCTACCAGATGGTGAAGGACCTGCGCACGGGTGTGGAGACGGGCAACGTGGAGGCGGTGCTCGAGGACGGAGACCTAGACCAGTTCGTGATCGGCTACCACCGCTGGATGGTCAACGCCGACCGCTCCGCCGCCGTCACGGGCTGACGGCGGCGGGGCCGTCGACAGGCCCCGGGAGAGGCTGGTCGGGCTTTGCAGTATATGTAGGGATGCATCTCCGTCGCGACCGGGCGGCGGAGAATTCTACTATGCTTTTCGTCCGTACCGCTCCCGAAAGAGAAAAGGAGCTTTCGTGGCAACCCATTTCCGCAGCAACGAGCAGGCGGGGGAGGATGCGACCCAGGCCGCCGAGGCCGAGGGCGTCGAGGCTCCTACCGCCGCTGGCGAGGGGACGAGCGCGTCCGCCGCGCCTGGCGCCGCCGATGCAGGCGCGGGCGAGGGACCGGATCCCGTGCACGTCGTGACGGCCAAGACCGACATCACGCCCGTGGACGCCCCGAGCGCCAACCCCGCGCCGAGCGTCTATGACCCCCTGCGCGGCGACGACGTGGCGGTTGTGCCGCACACCGGGACTCCCACCATATCGTTCCGCAACGTTACCCTCATCTACCCGGCACAGCCCAACAAGCCGGCCCTCGACGACATCTCCCTGGACATCTATCCGGGCGAGTTCGTCTTCGTCGTCGGACACTCCGGCTCGGGCAAGTCGACCTTCCTGCGCCTCCTTACCCGAGAGATCCGCGCGACCAAGGGCCAGGTCCTCGTCGCTGGCCAGGACCTCACGAAGATGCGCAACTGGAAAGTTCCCTACCTGCGCCGCCAGATTGGCACCGTGTTCCAGGACTTCAAGCTCCTGCCCGACAAGACGGTCTACGGCAACGTGGCCTTCGCGCTCGAGTGCATCGGCAAACCAAAGTCCGTGGTGAAGGCCCAGGTTCCCGAGGTGCTGCGTCTCGTGGGCCTCGCGGAGAAGATGGACAACTACCCCGACCAGCTGTCTGGTGGCGAGCAGCAGCGCGTCTCCGTCGCTAGGGCCATGGTCAATCGTCCGCCGCTTCTGGTGTGCGACGAGCCCACGGGCAACCTCGATCCCGCCATCTCGCTCGGCATCATGAAGCTGCTCGACCGCATCAATCGAACCGGGACCACCGTCGTCATGGCGACGCACGACCGCGAGATGGTCGACTCGATGCGCAGGCGCGTCATAGCGCTCGAGGCAGGTCACGTGGTTCGCGACCAGGAGAGAGGTGGGTACGGCTTCTATGGTTCCCTCTAACTTTGGCTATTCTGTCCGCGAGGCGACCCATCACATCCACAGGAACTGGTCGACGTGCCTCGGCGCCATCGTCACCATCTTTCTCTCGCTGTTTGTGATCGGCGTCTTCGTGCTCGGCAGCGTCCTCATCGGCAACATGGTGGGCGACGTCGAGGATCGCGTCACCATCCAGGCGTTCCTCTCCGACACCGCCGACCAGGCTGCCGTTGACGCCTTCCAGGCGAAGGTATCCTCTTGGGACAACGTCCAGTCCGTCACCTACAAGAGCAAGGACGAGGCGCTCCAGGAGTACCGCGAGACCATGTCAAACCGCAACGCGGAGGATGCGGTGGCGGCCCTCGACGGCGAGAACCCCGTCCCCGCCTCGCTCGTCATCAAGATGACCGAGCCCGAGCAGGTGGAGTCCGTCGCGAGCAGGATTATCGACGACCCCGACTTCGCGAGCATCGCCGACGACCCCGGCAACACCTCCGCCTCCGTGCAGTACGGGCGAGAGACGGTAGAGCGCCTCTTCAGCGTCACCGCCTGGGTGCGCGTGGCCGCGGTCGTCCTCGTCCTCCTGCTCACGTTCGTCGCCTTCGTCTTCATCAACAACACGATCAGGCTGGCCATCTCCGCCCGCAGGCGCGAGATTGCGATCGAGCGTCTGGTCGGCGCTTCGAACGGCTTCATCAGGGGGCCGTTCATCGCCGAAGGTGCGCTTGAGGCGATCATCGGCTCGGTCCTCGCGATTATCGTGCTGCACCTCGGTGCGAGCTACCTGCTGCCGCAGCTATCGAACAGCCTCCAGTTCCTGAGCTTCGAGCTCTCGCCGTCCGTCATGTTCCAGACCTACGGCATACTGTTCGTGATCGGTGTCGTCATCGGCCTGTTCGGTTCTGCCATCGCCATGAGGCGCTACCTCAAGGTGTAGGCTCGCCGGGGGGGCGAAACCGTAGTGACTTGGGGCGGCGCGGCCTTGCTGCGTCGCCCCTTCTGCTAAGGAGGGCGCATGGGACGCAAGAGGCCGCATCACGGGAGCAGGCGCCACGGGAACCATCCCGCGGCGCACAAGCCGCGCAAGCTGCTGACGGGCGTCCTGCGCGTCACGAGCCCCGGGCGTGCCAGCGTCGAGACGCCCGAGGGCACCTTCGTCGTGGCGCGTTCCGGGATCCGCGAGGGGATGGACGGTGACGAGGTGCAGGTGAGCCTCGTCGCACCGCATGGGGGAGGGCCCGAGAGGCTCGCCTACGTGCAGGCCGTCCTCGAGCGCGCGACCTCCTCGTTCGTGGGGACCTACTCCCGCCTCGACCCGCTCGGGGCCGTCGTGCCCCTCGACGCGCGCATCAAGCGCGACTTCTTCGTGGTCCCCGAGGACGACTCCGCGAATAGGCTCGGCGTCGCGTCCGGGGACGTCGTGGTCGCCCGCATCCTCGAGTACCCCACGAGGAGGAGCGCAGGGGTCGTGACGGTCGATCGCAGGCTGGGCTCGGCAGAGGAGCTCGACCTCGGGGTGGAGTCCGTCATAGCCTCCTTCGGCCTCGAGACCCAGTTCTCGCCCGCCGCGCTCGCGGAGGCGGGAGGGGTCCGGGCGGACGTGGAGGGCGCCCTCGCGGCGGACCCGGACCGGCTCGACCTGCGCCGCTTGCTCTGCTTCACCGTTGACCCCGCCGACGCGCGCGACTTCGACGACGCGGTCGGGGCGCGGCGCCTCGACGGGGGCGGCTTCGAGATCTGGGTGCACATAGCCGACGTGACCCACTACCTCCCCTGGGGCTCCTCGCTCGACATCGAGGCGCGTCAGAGGACCTGCTCGGCCTACCTCGTCGACCGCGTCGTGCCCATGCTGCCCGAGCAGCTCTCCTGCGACGTCTGCTCGCTTAGGCCGGGGGAGGACCGCCTCTCCATGAGCGTCCGGCTCACCCTCGGCCCCGACGGCGAGGTCGTCGGCGCCGAGGCCTCGAAGGCGGCGATCCGTTCGAGCGCGCGCCTCGACTACCCGACGGTCGATCGGCTTCTCCTAGGGGAGCTGCAGCCCGCGGACCTCGGCGCCGGCGCCATGGGCGAGGGGATCGCCCGTGCCCTGGCCACGCTCGACGAGGTAGCGCGCCTGAGGGAGGGCGTCAGGCGACGGCGCGGCTCCGTCGACTTCGAGACGAGGGAGGCCCGGGTCATCCTCGACGACGAGGGGCGCCCCGTGGGCGTCGACGTCAGGTCGAAGACGAGGGCGACCTCGCTCATCGAGGAGGCGATGCTCATGGCCAACGAGGCGGTGGCGCGCATGCTCTCCGACCGCGACGTCCCGTGCGCCTACCGCGTGCACGAGCGTCCCGCACCGGACGACCTCAGGGCGTGCCTCGTCCCCCTGCGCGAGCTCGGGCTCGTGCGGGGCGACGAGGCCGAGTCCCTCGTGGCCGGCGTCCCCGGAGTCCTCCAGGGCGTCCTCGCGCGCGCGAGGGGCACGAGCGGGGAGTACCTGGCGAACGCCCTGCTCCTGAGGGCGCAGCGCCGTGCCGTCTACTTGCCCCACAACGAGGGCCACTACGCGCTCGGAGCGAGCGCGTACTGCCACTTCACGTCACCCATCAGGCGCTACCCCGACGTGATCGTGCACCGGGCCCTCAAGGCGTTGCTCGCCGGCGACGTCGCCTCCCCGGAGCAGCACAGCGTCGAGAGGCAGCTCCCCCAGCTCTGCCGGGACTGCTCGGAGCGCGAGCGCGTCGCGGACGCAGCGGCTCGCGCGACCCAGCGCCTCAAGATGGCCGAGCTCTTCCGCGGCCGCGTCGGCGAGAGCTTCTCCGGCATCGTCACGGGTTGCGAGCGCTACGGGCTCTTCGTCATGCTCGACGACACCCTGGCCGAGGGGCTTCTGCCCACGCGCGCGCTCGGCGAGGAGTGGTTCTCCTACGACGAGGAGCGCCTGACGCTCACGGGGGAGTCGACCGGTCGCGTCTGGGGGCTCGGGAGGCGGGTGGCCGTCGAGGTCGCGGGGGCGGACCCCTCCCGTGGGAGGATAGACTTCAGGCTCGCCGGCCCGCGCGGGTGCGCCTCGGACGCATCGGCGGGCGGGGATTAGGGTACCTACCAATCTGACGTTCGATTCGCACAGGCGAGAGGCCCGGGGCGTCCGGGCGCACGAAGGAGCACACGTGGAACAGACGATGCTAGAGGAAGAAATCGAGGGGGCCGAGGGGCTCCTCCTGCAGGGGGAGGCGGAGCTCGCTCGCGACCGACTCGCGAGGCTCGCGGACGACGCCGAGGAGTACGTCGACCGGAACTGCCAGACGACCGAGGAGCAGCAGTTCTTCAGCTTCCCCTCGGCCTTCGAGTACCTCGCGTACGTGCGGGTCGAGCAGGACCCCCGCACGCTCTACGACGTCGGGGAGCCGCTCGGCAGGCTCTACGCCGACCTCGCGCACGCCGACGTCGTCCTCGACGACCGCGAGGGCGCGATGGCGTCCCTCAGGCAGGCGGTCCGCTGGAACCCCATGGACTGCGCCTCGAGGCTCAACCTTGCCGAGCTCTACCGCGCCGAGGGCGACGTGAACGAGTTCCTGGCGCTCAGCTACAGCGTCTTCGAGCGCGCGAGCGACCCGGCCCACCTCGTGAGGGCCTACCTCAACTTCTCGAGGTGGTTCTCCGCGCAGGGCAAGGGGCGCGCGTCGGCTGCGGCGCTCAAGGCGGCGCAGTCGCTCGGAGCCGCCGACGCGGGGCTTGCAGAGGAGGTCGAGCGCGCCCGCGCGGACGGCCGCGATCCGGACGCGCTCGACGAGCAGGAGGCCACGGACGTCCTCTCGGAGGAGGGCCTGCCCTTCGGGGCGAGCGCCGAGATCGCGATCTGCCTGCTCGAGTGCGGACTCGACGCCGCGCGCGCAGGCGAGGCGCGCGAGGCCACCTCGTTCGTCGTGCGCGCCCGCGACCTCGTGGGGGAGCCCGCGGCGATGACGCTGCTCGAGGCCCTGCGCGAGGCGGACGCGGACGCCGCCTCCGGGAGGGGGGACGGTCGGGATGCCTAGGCGCGAGAAGAAGACCATCGCCCGCAACAAGGCCGCCTACCACGCGTACTTCATAGACGAGACCTTCGAGGCCGGCCTCGTCCTGACGGGCACCGAGGTCCGCAGCCTCCGCGAGAGGGGCTGCCAGATAACCGACTCCTTCTGCCAGATCCGTGGTGGCGAGGCCTGGCTGGTGGGCGTGCACGTCCACCCCTACTCGAACGGCAGCATCTGGAACGTCGACCCGGACAGGAGGCGCAAGCTCCTCCTCCACCGGCGCCAGATTCGCTACCTCGAGCAGAAGCTCCAGGCCAAGGGCCTCGCGCTCGTCCCGATCGAGCTCTACTTCGACGAGGCCAGCCGCGTTAAGCTCGCGATCGGCCTCGGCCGCGGCAAGAAGCTCTACGACAAGCGCCAGGACCTGGCGGCGCGTCAGGCGGACCGCGACATCCAGCGCGCCCTCAAGGAGCGCAGCAGGTAGGGCGCAATCGCGCGTCGGCCCGGGCGCCCATGGGGTACCATGGACCGAGAGGGGTCCCTGCCTGGCCCCCCAAACCTCACCAAGGCAGAGGCGCGCCCCAGGGGTGCGCGCCGCGAAGAGAGAGGCTACCGTCATGGCCGAAGAGAAGAAGACCTACACGTTCCGCTGCACCGTCTGCGGCTTCGAGGTCACCGTGGACACGCCCGAGCTCCCCGAGGACTACGTCTGCCCCGTCTGCGGCGTCGGTCCCGACATGTTCGAGCTGGTCGAGGAGTAGCGCTCACGGCCCCTCGGCGCGCCTGCGCCAAGGGCTGCGGCCCGGCCGTGCCGTCTGCTGCCATAGGTTGGCATAGGTAGAAAAGAGGGCGTCCCGCCTTTCGCGGCGGGGCGCCCTCGTGCATCTGGCGGGCGCAGGCGCCCGCGCTCTTTTCGTATGGTGGAGGCGCGGAGAATCGAACTCCGGTCCAAGGCAGGTCCCTGACGGGTTTCTCCAAGCTCAGTCACCGGTTGGGTCTAGGACGCCTCGCACCCGGTGACCCGCGTTCGGCGTCCGAGCCGGTTCGATCTTGGCGTGCGGCATACCGGCTACGTCCGCACGCGCATCCCCCTGAGATGACGCCGCACCGCCGGCAGGGGAGACCGACGGATTGACGTGCTGGTTAGGTTAACTAAGCAGCAAGAGCCAGAGGCTCGTAAGAATCAGTGTTGTCAATTAAATTTGACGGTGTCCCTGATTAGCGTGGAGAGGCGACCACGGCTTGCTTCCCATCTCAGACCTACCCTGTCGAAACCAGTCGCCCCCATTGAGATGGCGATGGGACTGGCCACCATGCGAATGTCAAGCTACGCGCCGCCCCCGGCTCCTCGCCGGCGCGACCCTCTCAGTATACCCGACGTGCGGGCCCCTAGACGCCGGCGCGTCGGATCGGGCGCAACGACTAGACTTGCCGGAAACTGGGAAATGAAACGCTACCCCGGCAGTTCCTGGGCTGGGGGCGAGCGATCGAAGGGGGAGCCATGGGCGAGAAGGACATGGCGCGCGCGGGCGCGCACGGGAGCCTCTCGGAGGGGTCCGAGGCGCCGGCCGGCCGGGAGGTTCCCGCCGGTTCGCCGGAAAACGCCCTCGTACTCGAGGGCGGCGGCTACCGCGGCGTCTTCACGGCGGGCGTGCTCGACGTCCTCATGGAGAATGGCGTCTACGACTTCGGCAGCGTCTGGGGGACGTCGGCCGGCGCGCTCAACGCTGCGAGCTACAAGTCGCGCCAGATCGGGCGGACGATCCGCATCATGCTGGCCTTTCGCGACGACAAGCGCATGATGTCGCTGCGCTCGTTCGCCCGCACGGGCAACCTCACGGGCGACCGGTTCCTCTACCACGAGGTGCAGGAACGGATCGACCCCTGCGACGTGCGGACGTTCAACGCCAACCGGCTGAGGATGCTCTGCGTCGCCACGGATGTCGTGTTCGGCAGTCCCGTCTACCTCGAGTGCAAAAGGCTCCCCGACGACGTGGACATGGTGCGGGCCTCGGCCTCGCTCCCGCTCTTTTCGCGTCCGGTCGAGGTCGCGGGCAGGCGCCTGCTCGACGGCGGGACGACGGACTCGGTCCCGGTTGAGATGGCCCTGGGCGAGGGAGCGTCGTCCATGCCCGCGGGGCTCGCGCCCGCCAGCCGCGCCGTGGTGGTCCTCACACAGCACGAGAGCTATCGGAAGGACGGCTCCACCGAGTCCCTCGTGGTGAGGTCGCACCGCTACGACGAGTACCCCTACTACACCCACGCGCTCGAGACCCGTGCCGAGCGGTACAACGCGCAGTACGCACGCGTCCGCGAGCTCGAGGCCGAGGGGCGCGCGTTCGTGTTCTCGCCCTCCGCGCCCGTCGGCGTCGCCACGGCGGAGAAGGAAGGGGAGCCCCTGCTCGAGCTGTACGTGGACGGACGCACCCAGGCGACCAGGCGCCTGGGTGCGCTCAGGGAGTTCCTGCGCGGGGGCGAGGGCGACCCCGCCTAGAGGACCTGCTCGATGACAACGTCCGAGACGAGCGAGTCCACGAGGTCGCGCGGGGCCGCCTGGGTGCCGGACTGCATGGCGTTGGCCGCGCCGCAGGCCATGGAGAGCCGCATGGTGCCCTCCTCGGCCAGGCCTACCTGCTCGGAGTAGGCTACAGCGGCGACGACTGAGTCGCCGGAGCCGACCGTGGAGCCGACCGTGACCTTGGGCGCGCGCGCGAGCCAGGCTCCGGCCTCGCTGACGAACAGGGCCCCCTCGCTGCCGAGGCTCACGACGACGCGCGAGATGCCGTCGGCCACGAGGTCCCTGGCCGTCCGGGCGACGTCGGCGTTGTCCTGGAAGCGCCGTCCGCACAGCTCGGAGAGCTCGGGGAGGTTGGGCTTGATGAAGCTCGGTCTGGCCTCGACTCCGAGCCGCAGGGCCTCGCCGTCGGCGTCGAGGTAGGTCCGGCACCCGCGCCTGCCGAGCTCGTCGATCCAGCTCGCGTAGAGGGCGGGAGAGACGCCGACCGGCAGGCTGCCCGCCAGCACGACGACGTCGTCGCCCGTGACCTTGGAGACGAGCGCCGAGAGCACCTCGGCGAGCGCCTCGCGCGGGACCGTCGGGCCGGGCTCGTTGATGTCGGTGTGGGTGCCGCGGATGGGGTCCACGAGCTTGAGGTTGGTGCGCGTCTCGCCCGCCACCTCGAAGGGGTCGCAGGCGATCCGCATCGACCCGAGCTGCCCCTGGATCCAGCGTCCCGCGTTGCCGGCGAGCAGGCACAGCGCCTCGGTCTCGCCGCCGAGCGCGGCGACGACCTTCGAGACGTTGATGCCCTTGCCGCCCGCGTCCTGGCGCAGCTCCTCGATGCGGTTGACGGCGTCTATCGAGAAGTTCGGCACCTGGGCGGTCTTGTCGACCGCGGGGTTGAGCGTCACGGTGTAGATCATGGTCTGCCTCCCGGGCTAGCCGGCTACGCGCCGGGGACGAACGACGAGGCCTTCGGCGGCGTCTTGCCCTTGAGCGTCGAGTGGTAGTAGGCGTAGGTCATGGGCGCCGCGGACGAGAGCACCTCGGCGTCGACCACCTCGCCGACGAAGACCACGTGCGTGCCGACGTCGAGGGTGCAGACGACCTTGCAGGCGAGGACCGCCGCGGAGGCGACCGGCGTGAAGGGGTCGCCCAGGACGGTCGTGCGCCTCTCGATGCCCGCGAACTTGTCGAACTCCGTGGAGGTGCGGAAGCCGAAGCGGCCGACGTAGGGCATGTCCGCCTCCTCGGTGATGGGGCAGAGGGCGAAGTGGCCGGCCCGCTCGATCACCCCCTCGGTGTGGTTCTGCTTGTTGACCACCACCTCGACCTGCAGTGGGCTGCTCGTGAGCTGCAACCCGGTGTTGATGAGGCAGGCGCCCCAGTCGTCATCCGTCGCCGCGGAGACGACGTAGAGGCCTGAAGAGAACTTGTAGAGGGCTTTTGCGTCCATGAGAACCCCTTCTCCCGCGCTTCCCACCACGCCTGCGGGCGCGCCCGAGGCGCCGCCCGCGACGGCGTGCGTGGCACATATCCCCAGCTTACGGCAATCGGGGCGACATGGGTGCCCACGTGGGAAAAGTTTGTGGACGAGCCGTGTTCCCCTGGACTTGAGCGGTTGGCATGCTATTATCTAAAGGCTTTTGCAACAGAGCCCCGTAATCTCTGACATTAAAAGCGCGACAGCTCGTCCAGGAGCCGTCGAGACCGCAGGTACGTAGGAGGAGTCAAGTGAACAAGTCGACTCATTTCGCCAAGCCCGGCGAGGTCGAGCGCAAGTGGGTGCTCATCGACGCTGACGGCGCCACCCTCGGCCGCCTTGCGACCAAGGCCGCTATGATCCTTCGCGGCAAGGACAAGCCCCAGTACACGCCCAACACCGACACCGGCGACTTCGTGATCGTCATCAACGCCGACAAGGTCAAGCTCACGGGCAACAAGGCCAACACCAAGTCCTACTGGCGCTACTCCGGCTGGCTCGGCGGCCTCAAGACCGAGTCCTTCAAGGAGGCCATGGCCAAGCACCCCGAGCGCGTCATCGAGCACGCCGTCAAGGGCATGCTCCCCAAGACGACCCTCGGCCGTCAGCAGGGCATGAAGCTCAAGGTCTACGCTGGCCCGGAGCACCCGCACATGGCTCAGAACCCCGTCAAGATCGATCTGGAGGCTTAACCGATGGCTGACAACTCCGCTGTTTACACCGGCACCGGCCGTCGCAAGGAGGCCACCGCGCGCGTGCGCCTCGTCCCCGGCACCGGCAAGGTTATCGTCAACGGCCGCGACGCGTCCGAGTACTTCGGCCGCCAGCAGCTCGTGGACAACGCGACCGCTCCCTTCCGCGTGACCGACACGGTCGACCACTTCGACGTCTACGCCAACTGCGCCGGCGGCGGCATCAACGGCCAGTCGGGCGCCATGCGCCTTGGCATCGCCCGCGCCCTGCTCGAGGCTGGCGACTACCGCGCCGAGCTCAAGAAGGCCGGTTTCCTGACCCGCGATGCCCGCGCCGTCGAGCGCAAGAAGTACGGCCTCAAGAAGGCCCGCAAGCGCCCGCAGTTCTCCAAGCGCTAAGGCCGCGTCACAGGCTACGCCGCTCCAAGGGGGCCCGCACGTGCGGGTCCCCTTTTCTTATGCCGTCTGTCCGGGGAGGGCGCCCATGCGCCCTGCGGTTGGTACCATGTCATCTCGGGCCGCGCGGCGCGTGGCCACGCCTAGACGCATCCGGGTCGCCCGGGGAGGAGACGCGATGAAATACTTCGGCACCGATGGCTTCAGGGGTCGGGCAAACGAGGGCCTTACGGTGGAGCACGCCTACAGGATCGGTCGGTTCGTCGGCTGGTACTACGGCATCCATCGTGGTCGCAAGGCGCGCGTCGTCCTGGGCAAGGACACCCGGCGCTCCAGCTACATGTTCGAGAGCGCCCTCGTCGCCGGCCTGGTGGCCTCGGGCGCGGACGCCTACATGCTGCACGTGATCCCCACGCCCGGCCTCTCCTACGAGGTCGTGGACGGCAGCTTCGACTGCGGCATCATGGTCACGGCCTCGCACAACCCCTACTCGGACAACGGCATCAAGCTCGTCAACCGCGAGGGCTACAAGATGGAGGAGGACGTCCTCCAGAGGATCGAGGACTACATCGACGGCCTCGTAGACGTGCCGCTCGCCACGGGCGACAAGATTGGCTGCACCGTCGACTACATGCAGGGCCGCAATCGCTACATCGCGAGCCTCATCGCCAGCGCCAACTTCTCGCTCCAGGGCGTCAAGGTGGGCCTGGACTGCGCGAACGGCGCCGCCTCCTCGGTCGCCAAGCCGGTCTTCGACGCCCTCGGCGCGGACGTGCGCGTCATCAACAACGCACCCAACGGCTTCAACATCAACGTCGACTGCGGCAGCACCCACATCGAGCGCTTGCAGCGCCACGTGGTCGAGAACGCCCTCGACGTGGGCTTCGCCTTCGACGGCGACGCGGACCGCTGCATCGCCGTGGACGAGCGCGGCCACGTGGTGGACGGCGACCTGATCCTGTACGTGTGCGGCAAGTACCTCAACAAGCACGGCAGGCTGGCCAAGGGCACGGTCGTCCCCACGGTCATGTCCAACTTCGGCCTCTTCCGCGCCCTCGACGAGGCGCACCTCTCCTACGAGACGACCGCCGTGGGCGACAAGAACGTCTACGCCCGCATGCGCGAGATGGGCTACTCGCTCGGCGGCGAGCAGTCCGGCCACATCATCTTCGGCGACATCGAGAAGACCGGTGACGGCATCATGACCGCCCTGCGCGTCTGCGAGGTGATCCGCGCCGAGCGCGAGCCCCTCTCCGAGCTCACGCGCCCCGTGGTGCTCTACCCGCAGGTCCTCATCAACGTGCGCGTGGGCGACAAGGACGCCGCCATGGCCTCCGAGGCGGTCCAGGCGGCGACGAAGGAGGCGGCGGAGCTCCTCGGCGGCGACGGGCGCGTGCTCGTGCGCGCGAGCGGCACCGAGCCCCTGGTGAGGGTCCTCGCCGAGGCCCCGACCGCCGAGCAGTGCAGGCAGGCGGACGAGGTCATCGTCCGCGCCCTCAAGCCCTTCGAGGCCTAGGGGGCGGACGTGGCTCAGGCGGGCGTCGGCGTCGACATGCTCGAGATCTCGCGCGTGAGGCGGGCGCGGGCGCGACGTCCGCGGCTCGCGGAGCGGGGCTTCTCGGCCGAGGAGCGCGCCTGGTGCGAGAGGGGCGCGCGCCCGGAGGAGCGCTACGCCGCCTGCTTCGCGGCGCACGGCGCGGTGGCTCGCGCGCTCGGGCTCACGGGGCGGGGCTCCTGCGGCCTCGACGACGTGAGCGTCGGCCACGAGGGGGGCCAGGTGCGCGTGACGCTCTCGGGACGCGCCCTCGAGGCCGCCGAGGCCGCTGGCGTACGCGAGGTCGCGCTCTCGCTCTCCTACACCCGCGAGGTCGCCGTGGCCAACGCGGTCGCGGTGACGGCGGAGGTGCGCCCGGAGGAGAAGCGCGAGCCGGACGCGGGCGAGGAGCTCAGGCGGTCGTTCAGGCGGGCGCGCTCCGTCATAGACGAGCTCGAGCGGATACAGGAAACCGGTCTTGCGGGGGCCGTTGGGGCCGCGTCCGGGCAGGACGCCCCCGGCGCGCGCGAGGCCTCCCCTGAGGAGTGATCTGAATGCAGCCAGTTCTCAACGTAGAGGACGTCAGGGCCGTGGAGCAGGCCCTCACGGGCGAGGGCGTGAGCCTCGCAGAGCTCATGCGCCGCGCGGGCAACGCCTGCGCCCAGGAGGTCGAGCGGATGGAGGACGTGCACCAGGTCCTCGTGCTCGCAGGCTTCGGCAACAACGGCGGTGACGGCTGGGTCGCGGCGGAGGCCCTGCGCGGCAAGGGCGAGGACGTCACGGTCGTCTCGCCCGTCTCCCCCGACGACATCGAGAGCGACCTCGCCCACGTCGTGGCGACGAGCGCTCGGGCCGCGGGCGTCCCCATCGAGGTGGCGCCCCCGCGCGAGCGCCTCGAGGCCCTGCTCGACGAGGCGGACGTCGTGGTCGACGCCATGCTCGGCACGGGCTTCCACGGCGAGCCCAAGGCGCCCTTCGACATCTGGATCGACTGCCTCAACCGCTCCGGGGCGCGCGTGGTCTCCGTCGACGTGCCGAGCGGGCTGTCCGCGCAGACCGGCCACGCCCCCGCCGGCGGCGTCATGGCCGACGTCACGGTGACCATGCTCTGCCTCAAGCCGGGCCTGCTCTCCGACGACGGTCGGGACCTCGCGGGCGCCATCGTCGTGGCGCCTCTGGCCGAGCAGACCGAGCGCCTGCTCGTCGAGGCGGATCCCGTCGCGTGGCGCGTCGAGGCGGGCGACTACCTCGACGTCCTTGTCCCACCCTCCTCCGCGGTCGACAAGTACGCGCGCGGGTCCGTCCTCGTGGTCGGCGGCTCCGAGCGCTACGTGGGCGCGCCCGTCATGGCGGCCCGCGCGGCGGCGCGCGCCGGCGCCGGCTACGTGACGCTCGCCGTCCCCGACGCGATCGCGGCCCAGGTGCAGGCCCACCTCCTCGAGATCCCCGTCGTGGGCCTGCCGACGGACCCGGAGAGCGGCACCTTCGCGGCCGACGCCCGAGACGGGCTCCGCAGGCTGGCCGAGAGGAGCGCGGCGGTCGTGTGCGGCTGCGGCATGGGTGTGAACCCCTCGACCATGTCGGTTGTCTCGGGGCTGCTGGAGTGCGACGTGCCCCTCGTGCTCGACGCCGACGCCCTGAACTGCCTCTCGCGCCTGACCTCCGGCCGCCTCGACAGCTTCCCGGAGCTCCTGCGCCGCAACGCGCCGGTCGTGCTCACCCCGCACCGCCGCGAGCTCGGCAGGCTCGTCGGCCAGCCGGACAACCCGCCCGACTCCCTGACGGCCGCCATGGACGCGGCGCGCCGCGTGGTCTGGGCCGAGGGCGGCAGCGAGATCTGCGTCGTCTCTAAGGGCACGGCGACCGCGTGCGTGGGCGTCGAGGTGGCCCTGCTGCCCAAGCCCGGCCCCGCCTCGCTCGCGACGGCCGGCTCGGGCGACGTGCTCTCCGGCGTCATGGGCGCCTCGCTCGCGAGGCGGCGCGGCGCGGGCGAGGAGGGCGAGGAGGCGCTGCCGCTCGTGTGCGCGATGGCCTGCGAGGTCCACGGCGAGGCGGCGCGGCTCGCCTCCAAGCGCTACGGGTCTCGCGGCGTGATGGCGGGCGACGTCATCGAGGAGCTCGGGCTCGCGACGGACGCCGTGGAGGAGCGGGCCTCCTTCCCCGTCGAGGAGCAGCAGGGCTAGGTCCAAAGGAGCGTTGGCCGGGAGGCCGGCCGGGAGGGTAGGACATGGAGTACCCGAAGAACCGTTGGGCGTGGGTGGAGGTAGACCTCGGCGCAGTGAGGCGCAACACCCGCCTCTTCAAGGCCATGTGCGAGCCCGACGCCCAGCTCATGTGCGTCGTGAAGGCCGACGCCTACGGGCACGGCGCCGTGGAGTGCGCTCGCGCGATGCTGGCCGGCGGCGCCGACCAGTTCGCCGTCTCGACGGTCGACGAGGGCGTGGAGCTGCGACGGGCGGGCGTGGAGCAGCCCATCCTGCTGCTGAGTGAGCCGCCGGTCGACTCGGTGCGCACGCTCGTCCGCAACGACATCATGCCCGCGGTCTACACCGCCGAGTTCGCCCTCGCCCTCGGCGAGTGCGCCGCCTCGATGGGCCGGGTGGCCCGCTACCACCTCGCCGTCGACACGGGCATGACCCGCATCGGCGTCAGGTGGAGCGAGGCCGCGCTCTTCCGCCACGAGATCGACTTCCACCGCGGCCTCGAGTGTGCGGGCACGTTCACGCACTTCGCGACGGCGGACGTCCCGGGCGACTGGGACTTCGAGATGCAGAAGAAGCGCTTCGCGGAGGCGGTCCGGAGCGTGCGCGAGGCGGGCATGGAGTGCGGCCTCGTCCACTGCGACAACACCCCGGGCACGATCCTGCACCCCGAGGTCCACTACGACATGTGCCGTGCCGGCATCGGCCTCTACGGCCTGCAGCCGGCCGACTCGACGCGCCCCAAGGTTGACCTCACGCCGGCGATGAGCGTCCGCGCGCGGGTCACCCGCGTCGTGGAGCCGGAGGTCGGGACCGGCGTGGGCTACGGCCTCACCTACCGCGTGCCGAGGCCGCACACCCAGGTCGCCACGGTGCCGGTCGGCTACGCCGACGGGCTCTCCCGCACGCTCTCCAACCGCATGGAGGTGCTCGTGCGGGGCGAGAGGTGCCGGCAGGTCGGCAGGATCTGCATGGACCAGTTCATGTTCGCGGTCGAGGTCAACCCCACGCGCGCGTTCAGGCCCTCGCGTCCCGTCGAGTACGGCGACGTCGTCACCATCGTGGGCGAGGACGGCGGCGAGCGCATCACCATGGACGACATGGCGGAGCTCCGCGATACGATCAACTACGAGGTGACCTGCGACTTCGGCCTCAGGCTGCAGAGGGTCTATGCCTAGGCGCCGCGCCCGGCGCTCGTACCTGGTGGATGAGGAGGGTGCCATGTCCGTGATGCACATCCCGGGCCACGACCACCAGCGGCCCCAGGAGGTGACGCTCGAGGAGGTCCGCGCCGTCCTGGGGGACTGCCGCCTCTGCCCCCTCTGCGAGACGCGCCACAACATCGTCTTCGGGGTCGGCAACCCCAACGCGCGCGTGATGTTCGTCGGCGAGGGGCCCGGCAAGAACGAGGACCTCAAGGGCGAGCCGTTCGTGGGCGCGGCAGGCCACAACCTCGACGACCTTCTCGCCCTGGCCGGCCTCAGGCGCGAGGACGTCTACATCGCCAACGTCGTCAAGTGCCGACCGCCCTCGAACCGGAACCCCCGCCCGGAGGAGATCGAGGCCTGCTCGCCCTTCCTGCGCGAGCAGATCCGCTCGATCTGGCCGGACGTGATCGTGTGCCTGGGCAACTTCGCCACGCACTTCGTCCTCCGGACGGAGGCGGGCATCACGGGCCTGAGGGGCAGGATGCACCAGACGGGCCACTTCGTCGTCATGCCCACCTTCCACCCTGCGGCGGCCCTCTACCACCGCGAGTGGCAGAGCTACCTCGACGACGACTTCCGCATGCTGGGGCGCTGGCTCGAGGAGCACCCCGCCTCGGCGAACAAGCGATAGCCCGCCCGGCCGGAGGGCGGGCTGGGCCCCTGGCCGGGGCGCCGCGCGCTTGCCGCACGTACGGACGACGAGAGGGGAGACATGGGAGAAGGACGGGGAGGCGCCCGGCTCGGGCGCATGGGCGCGGGGACCTTCGTCTCCGCGTCGACGGAGGGGACCATCGAGCTCGGGCGGCTCCTGGGGGCGCTTCTCGCTGACGGTGACGTGCTCGTGCTGACGGGCGACCTCGGCGCCGGGAAGACGCAGCTCACCAAGGGCATCGCCTGCGGCCTGGGCGTCGGGGGCGACGTGACGAGCCCCACCTTCACGATCGAGATGGTCTACGACGACGGGCGCGTCCCGCTCTACCACTTCGACCTCTACCGGCTCCAGGACCCCTCCGAGCTCGAGGACACGGGCCTCTTCGACGTGCTCGGCCAGGAGGGCGCCTGCGTGATCGAGTGGGGCGAGCAGTTCGCGGACCAGATCGGGTCCGAGCGGCTCGACGTCTTCCTCACACGCCTCGACGACGAGGCACCGGCCGGCGTCGAGCCGCCGCGCGAGGTCCGTCTCGTCCCCCATGACGCGAGGGGCGAGGAGATCGTCTCTGCCCTGGACGCGGCCGTCGACGCCGCGGCGCGCGCGTAGGCGCCGGACCGACGGGCGTCGCCAGGAGTGCCCTCCGGCGGTCGCGCCAAGCGATAGGATGGGAACGGGGCGGGGGCCTTCGGCGCCCGACGCCCGTACCTTGTGACCACGAGTCGCGGGCGCGCGCCCGCACGAGGTGAGAATCCATGCACTCAGAAAGCCAGGCCCCCTCGGAGGGCGCCCGCCGCGTCCGCGGGACCGTTCTCTCCATCGACACCTCCACCGACCAGCTCGCCTGCTCGGTCGTCCGCATCGGCGACGACGGCGTGGAGGAGCTCGCGTCGCGCGACCACCCCTGCCGCCGTCACGCCAACGAGCAGCTCGCCGACAGCGCCCTCGCGGCGCTCGCCGAGGCGGGCCTCTCGATGGCCGACCTCGACGCCGTCGTGGTGGGCAGGGGTCCTGGCTCCTTCACCGGCGTGAGGATCGGCGTGGCCTGCGCCAAGGGCGTCGCCTGCGCGCTTGGAAGGCCCCTGCACGGCGGCTCGACGCTCGACGCCGTCGCCTGGCGGGCGTGGGAGGCGGGCGTGCGCGGGCTCGTCGGCGTCGTGGACGACGCCATGCGCGGCGAGGTCTACCCGGGCGTCTACCGCGTGGACGACGAGGGCGCCCACAGGACCTTCGAGGCTGAGACGGTCATGAAGGCCGACGAGTGCGTCGAGCTTCTCGCCTCCGGCTCCGACGCCGGCGAGCTCCAGCTCACGGGCAACGGCCTCGCCAAGTACCGCGACCGCTTCGAGATGGCGGGCCTCCGCCGGATCCTCGACGAGGGCCTCTGGCTCCCGACGGGCACCGCCCTCGCGCGCTCGGTGGCGGCCCCCGACTGGCGGCCGGCCGCAGGCGACGGCGACCCGGCGCTGGTGCTGCCCATCTACACGCGGCTCTCCGACGCCGAGGAGACGGAGCGCCTGAGGCTCGGGCTCAAGGAACCGGCGAGCGTCGCCTACACCGGCGTCGACGACGCCCTGGCCGGCGCCCACCTGCAGCTCAGGCCGATGTCCGTCAACGACCTCGACCAGGTGGCCGACCTCGAGCGGCGCGCCTTCGAGGGCTCGTCGCACACGCCCTGGACGCGCCAGATGTTCTACGAGGAGCTCTCGCAGCCGGCCCGCAGCTGGTGGGTCGCCCACGACCAGGGCAGCATCGTCGGGTTCGCCGGCGGCATGCTCGCGGGCGCGGACTTCGAGGTGGCCGACGTCGCCGTGGACCCCGCCCGCCGCAGGCAGGGGATAGCCTCGCGCCTCGTCGCCCGCGTCGCCTACGACGGCCAGATGCTCAACGCGTCGAGCGTCTCCCTCGAGGTGGACGAGGGCAACCGGCCGGCGCGCGCCGCCTACGCGCGCCTCGGCTTCGAGGAGGTGGGCCGCCGCCCCGACTACTACGCCCCCGGCGTCGCCGCCCTCATCATGCGTGCGAGCCTCCCACTCGCGGCCGACGCCGAGCTCGTGGGGGAGCGTCCCGAGCCCAGGGCCTCCATCCGCCCGTGGCCGATCGTGGCCGGCGAGCGCAGTGCGGACGTCACGCGCGCGCTCGAGGAGGCGCGCCCCCTGGTCCTCTCGGTCGAGTCCTCCTGCGACGAGACGGCCATGGCGCTCATCGACGGGCACGGCCGCATCTGCGCGAACGTGGTCGCCACCTCGATCGACTTCCACGCCCGCTTCGGCGGCGTCGTGCCCGAGATCGCGTCGCGCAAGCACGTGGAGGCCATCGTCGGCGTCTTCGAGGAGACCATGGCGCAGGCGGGGCGCCACTTCGGCTGCGACACCCTGACCGCGGACGACCTCGACGCCGTGGGCGTGACCGCGGGCCCGGGCCTCGTGGGCGCCCTCGTGGTGGGCGTCGCCTTCGCCAAGGGGCTCAGCGCCGCCGCGGACCTGCCGCTCGTGCCCGTCAACCACCTCGAGGGCCACATGCTCGCCAACCTCTTCGCTGCCCCCGACCTGCGCCCGCCCTTCGTGGCGAGCCTCGTCTCGGGCGGCAACACCATGCTCGTGCACGTGCGTGCCTGGGGCGACTACCAGATCCTTGGCGCCACCATCGACGACGCCGTCGGCGAGGCCTTCGACAAGGTCGCCAAGGCCCTCGGCCTGGGCTATCCCGGCGGCCCGGTCATCTCGCGCTTGGCGGCGCGCGGCAACAGGAAGGCCATCCACTTCCCGCGCGCCATGATGCACTCCGGCGACTACCGCTTCTCGCTCTCCGGCCTCAAGACCGCCGTCATCACCTACATCGAGGGCGAGATGCGCGCGGGCAGGCCGATCGACCTGCCGGACCTCGCGGCGTCCTTCGAAGCCGCCGTCATCGACGTGCAGGTGGCCAAGGCCCTCGCCGCCGTCGAGGAGACCGGCGTGGGCGACTTCTGCGTGGGCGGCGGCGTCGCCGCCAACCCGCAGCTGCGCGAGGCCTACGTCCGCAAGTTCTCCCGCAGGGGCGTGCGCGTGAGCGTGCCGCCGATGGCCGTGTGCGGCGACAACGGCGCCATGATCGCCGTGTGCGCGCTCAGGAGCCTGCGGGCGGACGCCGACTTCGTGGAGCGGCCCGAGACGGGCCTCCCCCTGGACGCGCGCCCCAACGCGCAGCTCTCGGAGTGGACCTCGCCGGCCGAGCCCGTCGTGGACGCGAGCGAGTGGCCGCCCCGCGGCAGGTAGCCGCGATTGACGCCGCGATTCGCGCGTATGTATCGTCCAGAATATTCATTCCGATTTCAGCGTGGTAAACCGGTGCCCGGCGGGGTGGGAGAAGCCCGTCGGGCGCTGTACACTAGGCGGGCGTCGTAACTTTCTCGCATTAGGTTGCAAGGGGGAGGGGAATGGGTCCCCTCCGGTTGCGCGCGCGGAAGGGGTACGTACTCACATCTCTCAAGGGGGAACCGCAATGGCAAGCAACGTATCAAACACGAACCAGACGTCAGGACTCGACGCGAGCAGGCTCTCGCGCCGTGGATTCCTCAAGCTGTCGGGCCTCGGCGCGGCGGCCGTGGCCGGCACCTCCCTCCTCACGGCATGCGGACCCTCCACGCAGACCGCAGGCAGCGCCTCCGGCGCCTCGTCGAGCGCCTCTTCCAGCTTCGGCGACAACGGCACCATGCGAGTGGGCATGGAGGTCGCCTACCCCCCGTACAACTTCCAGGTCTCGCAGGAGTCTGAGAACACGATTCCCGTCCAGGGCCAGGACGGCGCCTACGCCGACGGGTATGACATCGTGTTCGCCAAGAAGATCGGCGAGGCCCTCGGCCTCACCCCCGTCGCGGTGAAGATGGACTTCTCCGGCCTCGTCGAGGGCCTGACCAGCGGCACCATCGACATCATCTGCGGCGGCATGACCGCCACCGACGAGCGTCGCCAGTCCATCGACTTCTCCGACCCCTACTGGGACGGCCACTACGGCCTCCTGGTCAAGAAGGGCTCGCCGCTCGCGAGCGCCACGAGCTTCGCCGACTTCGCCGGCGCCGCCGTCCTCGGCCAGCGCGACACGCTGCTGGACGACGTCATCGACGAGATCCCCAACGTCAACCACCTCGAGCCCGTGGACTCGGTGCCCGCGCAGCTCTCCGCCATCAGCAACGGCGCCTGCGACGCCGTCACCTACGACGTCGAGAACGCCAAGGGGCTCCTCGCGTCCAACCCCGACCTCGTGCAGGTCGAGTTCAACGGCAGCCCCATCCTGTTCAGCGAGGACGCGCCCATCAACGCGGGCATCGCCAAGGGGCAGGACGACGTCCTCAAGAAGATCAACGACTGCATCAACGCAGTCTCGCAGGATGACCGCCAGGCGTACTGGGACGCCGTCCAGCAGCGCCTGCCGGAGTAGTCGCCCATATTCGTTCGCCCGAAGGGGCGTCTCGTAGCGAGGGCCCGTCGGGGGCTCGGCGCCGCGCCGTCGCGGACGCGACCCCGACGCGCGCTACGAGGCGCCCGTCTTGATGATGGAGGCTAGGAGAGTACGTCATGAGCACGGAACCTGAGATGGAAGGGACGCGGCCCAAGGACCCGCCCAGCAGCAGCGAGACGAAGGGGCGCGGGGGCCTCGTGGGGTTCGTCGCCAGCGACCACCGCTACGTGTTCCTGGGCACGAGCGCCCTGGCCCTCGTCGGCCTCGCGCTCGCCAACCAGCCACACTCGGCCTCGAGCTTCCTCGCCCGCTCCTACGCGGTCGAGGTCGTCCTGTACTACGTGCTCGTGGCGTGGATCGTGGTGTCGCTCGTCGCCCTCGTGAACAAGCTGGCGAAGTGGAGGGGCGACGAGTACGCCAAGACGTCGCCCTTCAAGCGGCCCCAGGCGGTCAGGGCCGAGCGCATCTGCTCGTACGTGGTGTGGGCCATCGTCGCCGCGTTCGTCGTCGACCGCGTGGTGGTGGGCGCCGCCGACCTCGTCTCCTCGAGCATCGCGCAGTCCAAGAACCCCACCGACTTCTTCTCGTCGGCCGTGTACATGATCTACAGCATGCGCGACGAGTTCGCCACGGGCATCGTGAATACGGTCATCCTGGCCGTCGTCGGCACGGTCATCGCGTTCTTCCTCGCCATCCTCCTGGTGTTCCTGCGCCTGCAGACCATCGAGCGCACCGACGACGACTTCGTGCGCTTCCTCAAGACCGTCGGCTCGGGCTTCGCGCGCGTGTACTCCGCCGTGGTGCGCGGCACGCCGATGATGGTCCAGGGCCTCATCATCTACTACGGTGGCACCTCGCTGCTCACCGCCCGCGGCATGTCCGCCACGCAGATCCTGGGCGTGTGGCCCCCGTTCACGGCGGCCATGGTCACCATCGCGCTCAACTCCACGGCCTACATGATGGAGGTGTTGCGCTCGGGCATCGGCGCCGTCGACCCCGGCCAGGCGGAGGCCGCGCGCTCGCTGGGGCTCTCGCAGTGGCAGGCCATGCGCTCCGTCGTGTTCCCGCAGGGCATCCTGAACGCCGTCCCCGCGCTCTCCAACGAGCTCGTCATCAACATCAAGGACTCGTCGGTCCTCATGGTCATCGGCGTGGTGGAGCTCATGTTCGCCTCGCGCACCATCACCGGCGTGTACTACAAGCAGCTCCCCGTGTACGTCGTGACGGCCGTCTGCTACCTCGTCCTCACCATGCTCGCCACCAAGCTGCTGAACGTCCTGGCCGTGCGCCTGGGCGCCAAGCCCTCTGACGGCGTCACGAGCTCTAACTAGGGAGGTCCCCAAATGGCTGAAAACGAGAGCGTGCGGGGCGCTGCGAGCGGGGAGCCGCTCGTCCGCGTCGAGGGCCTCCGCAAGTCCTTCGGCTCGCTCGAGGTGCTCAAGGGAATCAACTTCGAGGTGAACCGGGGGGAGGTCGTCACCATCATCGGTGCGTCCGGCTCCGGCAAGTCGACGCTCCTGCGCTGCATCAACCTGCTCGAGACGCCGGACTCCGGCCACGTGTGGTTCCACGGCGAGGACCTCGCCAACTCGCGCGCCAACGTGAACAAGCTGCGCGAGAGCATCGGCATGGTGTTCCAGACCTTCAACCTGTTCAACAACAAGAACGTGCTGGACAACTGCACGCTCGCGCCCGTGATGCTGCACAAGTGCGACAAGGCGGAGGCGGAGAGGCGCGCCCGCGAGAACCTCGCGGCCGTCGGGCTCGCCGACTTTGTCGACGCGCCGTCCACCTCGCTCTCCGGCGGCCAGAAGCAGCGCGTCGCCATCGCGCGCGCCCTGTGCATGCAGCCCGACCTCATGCTCTTCGACGAGCCGACCTCCGCGCTCGACCCCGAGATCGTCGGGGAGGTCCTGAACGTCATGCGCGACCTCGCGTCCGGGGGCATGACCATGGTCGTCGTCACACACGAGATGGACTTCGCCAAGAACGTCTCGGATAAGGTCGTCTTCATGGACAAGGGCGTCATCGCCGAGGAGGGCGACCCCAAGCAGCTCTTCACCAACCCCCGGCAGCCCCGCACGCGCGCCTTCCTCTCGCGCTACCTGGAGGACGTGGGCGTCGAGTAGCGCCCGCACACGCCCGCGTGCGCCTATGGGCGTCCGTGCGATAAGCTATACCCCGAGGTCGACCCCGGCGGCCGGACGTGCGCGCCCGGACGCCGGGGTCCGTCGTCGACGAGACGCGAGGCGCGGGCGCGGCGAGCCCGCGCCCGTCGGGGAGGGGTCATCATGCGGGACGGTTTCATCAAGGTCTCGGCGCGCTCGCCGAGGGTCGTGGTCGCGGACGTCGAGGCAAACGTCAGCGCCATCGTCGCCGAGGTCACGGACGCCTGCGAGCGGGAGCGCGCCAAGCTCGTCGTCCTCCCGGAGCTCTGCGTCACGGGCTACACCTGCGAGGACCTCTTCTGGCAGGACGAGCTCCTGCGCGCGGCCGAGGCGGGGGTCGCGGCCGTGCGCGACGCCACGGCGCACCTCGACGCCCTCGTCCTCGTCGGGGCGCCGCTGCGCGTGGGCTCCAAGCTCTACAACTGCGCCGTCGCCCTCGCCCACGGCCGCGTCCTGGGCGTCGTCCCCAAGCGGAACCTCCCCAACTACAACGAGTTCTACGAGGTGCGCCACTTCGTGCCCGGGCCCCTCGAGGTCACGCGCACGGACGCCTTCGGCGAGCGCGACGTGCCGTTCGGCTGCTCGCAGGTCTTCTCGTGCTCGAGCGTGCCGGCGCTCAGGGTCGCGGTCGAGATATGCGAGGACCTCTGGGTCCCCGACCCGCCCTCGATCGCCCACGCCAAGGCCGGCGCGACTGTCGTCTGCAACCTCTCGGCCTCCAACGCGATTGTCGGCAAGGCGGACTACCGCCGCTCTTTGGTCTCGGGCCAGAGCGCGCGACTCGTGGCGGCCTACGTCTATGCGAGCGCGGGCTGGGGGGAGTCAACGCAGGACCTGGTCTTCTCGGCCCATGACCTCGTGGCCGAGAACGGCGCGCTGCTCGCGGAGGCGCGCCCCTTCGGCGAGGGGCGCGCCACGACGGAGGTGGACGTGTGCGCGCTCGAGGCCGAGCGCCGGCGCACCTCGACCTTCCGCGAGGACGCGACCTGCCCCTCCTACCTGCGCGTGCCCTTCGACCTCGCCCTCGAGGAGACCGCGCTCACGCGCCGGGTGGACCCCCATCCCTTCGTGCCGGCCGATCCCGCCCGCCGCTCCGAGCGCTGCGAGGACGTCCTCTCGATCCAGGCGTTCGGCCTGGCGAAGCGCCTCTCCCACATCCATGCGCGCGCCGCCGTCATCGGCGTCTCGGGTGGGCTGGACTCCACCCTCGCCCTGCTCGTGATCGCCCGCGCCTACGACCTGCTCGGCCTTCCCCGCGACGGCGTCGTCGCCGTGACGATGCCCGGCTTCGGCACGACCACGCGCACCCACGGCAACGCCGTCGACTTGGCGCGCGCCCTGGGCTGCACGCTGCGCGAGGTGAGCATCGCCAAGGCCGTGCGCCAGCACTTCGCGGACATCGGCCACGACGAGGCCGACCACTCCGTGACCTACGAGAACGCCCAGGCCCGCGAGCGCACGCAGGTGCTCATGGACATCGCCAACCAGGTGGGCGGCATCGTCGTGGGCACGGGCGACCTCTCCGAGCTCGCGCTCGGCTGGGCGACCTACAACGCCGACCACATGTCCATGTACGGCGTCAACGCGGGCGTCCCCAAGACGCTCGTGCGCCACCTCGTCCGCTACGTCGCGGACACCTGTGAGGACGCCGACGTCTCCCGCGTGCTCGACGACGTGCTGGCGACCCCCGTCTCGCCGGAGCTTTTGCCCGCGAGCGGAGACGGCACCATCTCCCAGCGGACCGAGGACCTCGTCGGCCCCTACGAGCTGCACGACTTCTTCCTCTACCAGGTGTTGCGCCGCGGGTTCGCGCCGCGCAAGGTCCTGAGGCTCGCCCGCTACGCGCTGGGCGAGGGGACGGAGGCGGGGCATGCAGACGAGGAGATCTCGAGGTGGCTCGAGGTCTTCTACCGCAGGTTCTTCTCGCAGCAGTTCAAGCGCAGTTGCCTGCCGGACGGCCCGAAGGTAGGCACGGTCGCCGTCTCGCCGAGGGGCGACCTTCGCATGCCCTCCGACGCCTCGGCGCGCCTCTGGCTGGCCGAGCTCGAGGGCCTGCGCCCCTCCGAGGCCTAGGTGGAGGCTTAGGTAGCGCGGAGTAGAAAATCTAAGTCGCAGGAAGGAAGGTTTTTTCCATCCCGAGGTTTAAACCTAGAGATATGGGTATCATCCTCACTGTTGGAAACGCGCGGGTGCCAGTCGGGCCCGCGTCAAGGCATTGCGCCGGACGGCGCGCAAGAAGGAGGTACTTCTAAATGACACTCAAGCCTCTGGGTGATCGCGTTCTCGTCAAGCCTGCCCCCAAGGAGGAGAAGACTTCCACGGGCCTCTACATCTCGAGCGGTGCCCAGGAGAAGCCGCAGCGCGGTGAGGTCATCGCCGTCGGCGCCGGCAAGTTCGACGAGAAGGGCGAGCGCATCGCCCTCGACGTGAAGGCCGGGGACCAGGTCTTCTACGGCAAGTTCGGCGGCAACGAGGTCAAGATCGACGGCGAGGACTACCTGCTGCTCCGCTCCGACGACATCTACGCCATCATCGAGGACTAGCGCCTCGCCGGCGCGTGCGGGAGCCGGCCGGCCCCCGCGTCTCAGGTCAGAACCAGCAACTTGGAGGACATAGAACATGGCAAAGGACATTGTCTTCGGCACCGACGCTCGTGCCAAGCTCGCCAAGGGCGTCAACACCCTCGCTGACGCCGTCACCACCACCCTCGGGCCCAAGGGCCGCTACGTGGCGCTCCAGCGCTCCTACGGCGCCCCCACCATTACCAACGACGGCGTCTCCGTCGCCAAGGAGATCGAGCTCAAGGACCCCGTCGAGAACATGGGCGCCCAGCTCGTGAAGGAGGTCGCCACCAAGACCAACGACACCGTCGGTGATGGCACCACCACCGCGACCCTGCTCGCCCAGGTCATCGTGAACGAGGGCCTGCGCAACGTCGCCGCCGGCGCCAACCCCATCGCCATCCGTCGCGGCGTGGACAAGGCCGTCAACGCCGCCGTCGAGCAGATGAAGGGCGCCTCCACCGAGGTCTCCACCAAGGATCAGATTGCCGCGGTCGGCACCATCTCCGCCGGCGACCCGGAGATCGGCGAGAAGATCTCCGACGCCATGGAGGTCGTGGGCAAGGACGGCGTCATCACCGTCGACGAGTCCCAGACCTTCGGCATCGACATCGAGACCGTCGAGGGCATGCAGTTCGACAAGGGCTACATCTCCCCGTACTTCGCCACCAACAACGACACCATGACGGCCGAGATGCAGTCGCCCTACATTCTCATGACCGACCAGAAGATCTCCAACATCCAGGACATCCTGCCGATCCTCGAGGCCGTCCAGAAGCAGAGCGCGCCGCTGCTCATCATCGCCGAGGACGTCGACGGCGAGGCCCTGGCCACGCTGATCCTGAACAAGCTCCGCGGCGTCCTGAACGTCGCCGCCGTGAAGGCCCCCGGCTACGGCGACCGCCGCAAGCGCATGCTCGAGGACATCGCCATCCTCACCGGCGGCCAGGTTGCCATGAAGGAGCTCGGCATCAACCTCACCGACGTGACCGCCGAGATGCTCGGTCGCGCCAAGTCCGTCAAGATCACCAAGGACAACACGACCATCGTCGGTGGCGCCGGCACCAAGGAGGCCATCGAGGAGCGCATCGCCCAGATCAAGAACGAGTACGACAACTCCACCTCCGACTTCGACAAGGAGAAGCTGCAGGAGCGCGCCGCCAAGCTCTCCGGTGGCGTCGCGGTCATCAAGGTCGGCGCTGCCACCGAGTCCGAGCTCAAGGAGATCAAGCACCGCATCGAGGACGCCCTGCAGGCGACCCGCGCGGCCGTCGAGGAGGGCATCGTCGCCGGCGGCGGCGTCGCGTTCCTGGCCGCTGCCAAGGCGCTGGACTCCGTCGAGTGCGCCGACGCCGACGAGAAGATCGGCGTGGACATCGTCCGCAAGGCGCTGCAGGCCCCGGTGAAGACCATCGCCTCCAACGCCGGCTTCGAGGGCTCCGTCGTGGTCGAGAAGATTAAGGGCCTGCCCGAGGGCGAGGGCCTCAACTCCGCCAACGGCCAGTGGGGCAACATGATCGAGATGGGCGTGCTCGACCCGGTCAAGGTCACCCGCACCACGCTGCAGAACGCGGCCTCGATCGCCTCGCTGATCCTCATCACCGAGGCCACCGTCTCCGACGAGCCGAAGGACACCACCATCGAGGAGGCCATCTCCGCGGCTGCCGCCCAGGGCGGCCAGGGCGGCGCCTACTAGGCGACACCGCTTCCAGCCCCGCCCGCGGCGACTGCGGGCGGGAGTCGCGGGCGGCTGTCCGCGCGGCTGGCCCCGACGCCCGGCTGGGGCGGGGACCGGCAAGAAGGGCTTCGCAAGGGACGGCCAGGTGCCACGGCGCCTGGCCGTCCCCTTGTGTCGCAGCCGCGGGCGCGCGTCCTTCTCCGCCCGGCCGGCCGCGGGTGGGATAGAATGGGAACTTGCACGTTCCTACAGGAAGGGGAGGGCATGGCCGAGAAGCGCGACCTGCTCGATGACATCATCGACATCCAGGACAACTGGGGAGCGATCCAGAACCCGCTCGGTGACGTCGCCAGCACGCTCATTCAGGACCCCGCTACGGTCAAGGTCTACGACCCCTCCGACTACAAGGTCAAGCCGCGCGTCAACTCGATTTTCTGCGTGACCTGCTCCACGCGCGACCCCAAGGCGTGCACGCGCTGCCTCGACGTGTGCCCGGTGGACGCGATCACCATCAAGGGCTCCTCGGTCAAGGTGGACGACAGGTGCCGCAAGTGTGGCCTGTGCGCCACGGTCTGCCCCACGGAGGTCTTCATCTGCGGCAGCCAGGCGCCGCTGCAGCTCTACAAGCAGGTCGCCGAGGTGGCCTCGAAGTACGAGGACTGCTACGTCACCTGCACGCGGGCGCTGGGGCGCCTTCCCAAGGAGAACGAGGTCCTCCTGCCGTGCGTGGGAGCCATCTCCGAGGAGCTGTGGTTCGCGCTGCTGTGCGAGTACCCCAACCTCTCCGTCTACCTGCCCGTCGGCATCTGCGACCGGTGCCGCACCACCACGGGCGAGGAGCGCTATGGCGACGCCATTGCCGCCGCCGAGGAGCTGAGCGGCGAGTCCGTGGGCCTCGAGGTGGACGAGAGGCGCCTCAACCACGAGCAGTCCCGCGCGTACCGGCGCAGCCAGTTCGTCAGCAGCATGGCCACCTCCGCCACGAGGCTCGTCTCTCGCGGCAACCCGGCGCTGGCCGGCGCGCAGGCCGTGGCCCAGCGCATCCAGCAGCACACCAAGCAGCTCACGGAGCTGCAGCGCACGCTCGAGAAGGCCGTGGGCGCGCAGACCTCCCAGAACCGCCGTCACATCCTAACGCAGCGTCGCAAGCTCGTGATGGCGGCGCTGCAGAAGTACCCCGACCTCGCGGAGGGCTTCAAGCTCGAGATCCCCGCCTGCGACTCCTCCAGGTGCACCAAGTGCGGCGACTGCGTCAAGGTCTGCCCCGTCCACGCCAACGATCTCGACCGCGAGGGGCACTTCTCGGTCGAGCCGGCGTTCTGCGTCAACTGCGGCGCCTGCGCCGTCGCCTGCCCCGAGGATGCGCTCGCCATGGTGCCCTGCGACCCCCAGGAGCTCGTCGTCCCCGACGAGGACGCGGAGCGGCGCAGGCGCATGGCGGCGGAGAGCCGCGCCCGCGCGGAGGAGCTCAAGGAGAAGGGCAAGCTGCTGCTCGACAAGGGCATGGACGCCCTCGAGAACCTCGAGAAGGACGGCAAGTAGGCGACCCGGTGCGGCGGCCCGGCCCCGTGCGGCAGCCCGGCCCGGTGCGGCAGCCCGGCCCGGTGCGGCTGCGGGCAGGTTGCGGCCAGCGCCGGCGCAGACGGCGCCCGGCGGACTAACGAAGACGCAGCGACATGCGAGTGACGAACAAAGGAGAATGACGTGTCCCTCTCTATCGGAATCGTGGGGCTGCCCAACGTGGGCAAGTCCACGCTGTTCACGGCCCTCACCAAGAAGGGCGGGCTTGCGGCGAACTACCCCTTCGCGACCATCGACCCCAACGTCGGCATCGTCGACGTCCCCGACCCGCGGCTGCAGAAGCTCGCCGACATCGTGAACCCCGCCAGGGTCGTGCCGGCCACGGTCGAGTTCGTCGACATCGCCGGCCTGGTGAAGGGCGCCAACGAGGGCGAGGGCCTCGGCAACCAGTTCTTGGCCAACATCCGCAACTGCGACGCGATCTGCGAGGTCGTCCGCTACTTCGCCGACCCCGACGTGGTGCACGTCGACGGGCGCGTGGACCCCGCCGCCGACGCCGACACGATCCAGACCGAGCTCGTGCTCGCGGACTACGGGACCGTGGAGCGCGCCCTTCCCAAGCTCGAGAAGGAGGCCAAGCGCGACAAGGACCTGAAGCCCAGGCTCGAGGTCGCAAAGCGCCTCTACGAGTGGCTTGGCGCCGGGAACCGTGCGGCCGACCTCGACATGACCGACGACGAGCGCGCTGCCGCGCACGACCTCTTCCTGCTCACCATGAAGCCGATCCTCTACGTCGCCAACTGCGACGAGGACCAGCTCGCAGACGACTTCGCACCCATCGCCGGCCAGGCGCCCATCCCCATCTGCGCCGAGGTGGAGGCCGAGCTCTCAGAGCTTGAGCCCGAGGAGGCGGCGGAGTACCTCGCCTCGCTCGGCCTCGAGGAGCCGGGCCTCGCGGTGCTCGCCCGCGCGGCCTACCGCCTGCTCGGGCTGCAGAGCTTCTTCACCGCGGGCCCCAAGGAGGTCCGTGCGTGGACGGTGCGCATCGGCGCCAAGGCGCCGGAGGCGGCCGGCGTCATCCACTCCGACTTCGAGCGCGGCTTCATCAAGGCGGAGACGATCTCCTACGACGACTACGTCACGCTCGGCGGCGAGGCGGGGGCCCGCGAGGCGGGCAGGCTGCGCATGGAGGGCAAGGACTACGTCGTCCAGGACGGCGACGTCATGGTCTTCCGCTTCAACGTGTAACGCCGGGCGCCGCGACAGCGGCGGGGGCGCAGGCGTTCCTGGTGCCGTGGGCGCCGCGTGCGCTGGGCCAGCTCGATGGGCGAAAACGCGGCCATGGGTAGCGCAAGGGTGAGAAACGTGTGAGCGATTATAATATATAGTCGCTAGACTAAATAATTTAGCAACTTACAGGCCCCCGCCCGTCGGGGGCCTATTTTGGGGGAGTCGATGGACGGACACGAACCTGCGCCAGCGGGACGGGGCGCGCTGCCTGCGGGCGTCCTCAGGCGCCACAGGCGCTCCGTGGTGGTGGGGGCGGCGATTGCGGTCGCGGCCGTCGCGCTCGTGCTGCTGTTCTCCGTCGCCCCCGTCCTCTCGCTGCTCTCGATGGGGGTGGGCAGCGACCTCGCGGGCGAGCTCGCGAGCCGGGGTGCCCTCATCCGCGACAGCGTCCTGGCCGGCATGGCGTCGGCCGTCATCTCGACCGCGCTCGCGCTCGCCATCTCGCTGCGGGTCGCCTACTCGAGGTCGAGGGCGCGCGACGTCGTGGTGGCGCTCGTCTTCGCGAGCATCATTTCGCCGCCGTTCGTCTCCTCGCTCGCTTACGTCGAGCTCTTCGGCAGGCGCGGCCTCATCACCCACGAGCTTCTCGGCCTCTCGGTGAGTCCGTACGGCCCCGTCGGCGTCGTGGTCATGCAGTCGGTCTTCTTCTGCGCGATCAACGTCCTTCTCATCCTGAGCACGATACGCAACATCGACCCGTCGGTGATCGACGCGGCGCGGGACCTCGGCGCCTCGCCCTCGACCGTCGCCCGCCGTGTCGTGGTGCCGCTCGCGCTGCCGTCGGTGGGGGCGTGCCTCCTGCTCACCTTCGTGCGCTCGCTGGCAGACTACGGCACGCCCGTCGTGATCGGCGGGAGCTTCGAGACGATCTCGACCGCCATCTATGAGCAGGTCGTCGGCTACTCCGATCTCGCTGGCGCCGCGGTGCTCGGCATCCTGCTGTGCGCCATCGCCGTGGTCGTCTACGCCTGCTACGCCGCCCTCATCGCGCGGTCGCGCAGGCGCGTGGCGGGGACGGCCACCTCGGCGTTCGAGATGGTCGGCGACCGCCGCGCGGCGCAGATGACCCTGGACGGCCCCCTCGGCGTCGTGTGCTCGGTGGTGTCGTGGGCGTTCGTCGCGTTCATGCTCATGCAGTACGCCACGATTGTGCACGCCTCGCTCACGCAGGGCATCAGCTGGACGGCGCCGCTCACCGACGCGAACTTCCGGCACCTCGCCGAGTACGAGGCGCTGCCGCTCGCGAGGAGCCTCTGGTTCGCATTGGCGTCGGCCGCCATCTCGTGCGTGCTGGGATTCGTCTGCTCCTACCTCCTTCAGCGGGGTCGTGCGGGCGCGGGCGCTGCCGGCCACGCCGCCCGCCGTGGCGGGCGCGCCGGTCGCGCGTGGGCTGGCGTGTCGCGCAAGGCCCAGGCCCTTCTCGGCTTCGCGATCACCATGCCCTACATGCTGCCCGGGACCTGCGTGGGCCTGGGCTACATCCTCGCGTTCAACAGGCCGCCGCTCAAGCTCACCGGGACCGCCGTTATCGTGGTGCTGGTGCTCGCCTTCAAGCAGCTGTCCATCTCGCAGCAGGCGTTCTCCAACGAGCTCGCGCAGCTGGACCCCCACCTTGAGGAGGCCGCTCGCGACGTCGGCGCGACGCGGCTGGCGAGCGCGCTCGCCGTGGTGGTGCCGAGCGTGCGCCGCGCGGCGGCGGTGAGCTTCATGAACGCGTTCTCCTCGGCGATGGTCGCCTACAGCGCGGTCCTGTTCCTCATCGCGCCGGGCAACAAGACCGCCATCTTCGAGCTGTTCGACCAGCTGTCGGGCGGCAAGTACGGCCAGGCCGCCGCGACCTCCCTCGTGATCGTCGCGATCACGCTCGTGGTCGACGCGGCTCTGGCTTGGCTCTTCTTGGGAAGGAGGCGCCGTCAGCATGCCGATGCTTGATCTGCGCGACCTCAGGGTCGGATACGGCGGGACCTCGGTCCTGGACGGGCTCAGCCTCACGGTCGAGAGGGGGGAGCTCGTCTGCCTCCTCGGGCCTTCAGGTTGCGGCAAGACGACGGCGCTCCGGGCCGTTGGAGGCTACCTGCTGCCGGATTCCGGCCAGGTGCTCATCGACGGCGAGGAGATGGGCAGCCGCCCGCCGGAGCTCCGCCCGGTGGCGACGGTGTTCCAGTCCTACGCGCTGTTCCCGCACATGACGGTCCTCGACAACGTCACCTTCGGCCTGCGTCTGCAGGGCATGGGCCGAGAAGAGCGCGAGGCCAGCGCCCGTGAGATGCTCGAGACGGTGGGCATGGCGGAGCGTGCGGGTGCGTACCCCTCCGAGCTCTCGGGCGGCCAGCAGCAGCGCGTCGCGCTCGCGCGGGCCCTCGTCCTCAAGCCCAAGGCGCTCCTCCTGGACGAGCCGCTCTCGAACCTGGACGCCGGGCTGCGGGTGCGCATGCGCGAGGAGGTCAGGGCGGTCCAGCGCCGTTTCGACATCGCCATGCTGTTCGTCACGCACGACCAGGAGGAGGCCATGGCGATCGGCGACCGCATCGCCCTTCTCCATCACGGGAGGGTGGTGCAGCAGGGCGCGCCGCTCGACGTCTACGACCACCCGTGCGACGCCTACTGCGCGCGCTTCCTGGGCAGCGTGAACGAGCTGCGGCTCGGAGACGGCCGCACCGTGGCCTTCCGCAAGGAGGGCGCGCGGCTCACGCCAGACGGGGCGTTTTCGGGCAGGGTCGTGCAGGCGATGTTCCTCGGCTCCCAGTGGGAGTACGCGATCGATGTCGACGGGCAGGTGGTCAGGGTAAGGCAGGACCGCTCGCTCGTGTTGAAAGTGGGGGATTCCGTGCGCTTCGACGTGGCGCGCCCCCTCGAATGGAAGGAAGGTGCCTAATGGCAAAGAAGGTCCTATCCAGACGCTCGTTCATCCTCGGCTCCGCATCCGCGGTCGCGCTCTCCGCGCTCGCCGTGACCGGTTGTTCGGGTTCCGGCTCGAATGCGACGGACGGCGGGTCGTCCGCAAGCCAGGCCCAGTCGTCGAGCTCGAACCAGACGAACCTCAAGTCCACCTCGGGCAAGACGATGAAGGTCATCTGCACGAGCGAGTCGTACCAGAAGCTCTTCGACCGCTTCACGCAGGACGTGGGCTGCGAGGTCGAGTTCGTGTCCATGTCCTCGGGCGAGGCGCTCTCCAAGCTCAAGGCCGAGGGCGGCACGCCGGCGGCCGACCTGTGGTTCGGCGGCGGCATCGACTCGTTCATGTCCGCCAAGGACTCCGGCCTGCTCGAGCAGGTCAACTTCGACGCGGCGTCTCGGTTCGCGGACACGTTCAAGGACCCGGACAACTACTGGTTCAGCAAGGGCGCCACGGTCGTGGGCTTCATCGTGAACAACGACATCCTCGGAGAGGTCGGCGCGAACAAGCCCGCGAGCTGGGCGGACCTCGTGAAGCCCGAGTACAAGGACGAGATCATCATGTCCACGCCGGCCGTGTCCGGCACCAACTACGCCGCGGTCGACGCCCTTCTCCAGAACATGGGCGAGGACGCCGGCTGGGAGTACCTGAGCCAGCTGAACCAGAACATCCCGTACTACACCAAGCGCGGCTCCGACCCGTCCACCCGCGTGAGCAGCGGCGAGGCGGGGGTCGGCATCACCTACATCGACGGCACGCTCGACGAGATCCTCTCGGGCGGCAACCTCGAGCTCGTGTACCCGAGCGAGGGCATGCCCTACATGCCCGACGGCGTCGCGGTGTTCAAGAACGCGGACGACGTCGACGACGCCAAGCTGTTCGTAGAGTGGCTCTTCAGCAACGACGAGAACCTCGCGTACCTGGCCAGCATCGACAAGAAGAGCACCATCCTCATGTGCATCCCGGACGTTCAGGGCGTCGATGGCACCTTCGACACGTCGCAGCTCATGAAGGAGGACACGACCAAGTTCGGCCCGGACCGCGAGGCGGTGCTCGCCAAGTGGAAGGAGATGACGGCCGACAAGGAGGTCGTCAGCAGCAAGTAGGCGCACCGACGTCGACTGACGCTCCGGGCGATGTCGAAGCCTCCGGCGGCGCGCCCGGCTGGCGCTGCGGTGGTGCCGCGGGCGCTGCGGTGGTGCCGCGGGCGTCCAGGCGGGCGGATTCGGCTGGTACCCCAGTGGTGCCGCGGGCGTCCAGATAGATGGGCCCGGCTGGCGCGGGATCTTCTCCCGTGCTGGTCGGGCTCGTTGCCGTTCTGCGTCCGCTCGTCTGGGCCTAGATGGGTAGGATGAGAATGGATGGCTCGAGTGAGACGATAGGCCATCCGGCGTGGCGCGGGAATCCAAGGTGAGAATTCGGTCGTATCTGCGACAGATGGACAGGAGAATCCGACCGGATTCTCAACTTGGATGTAAGCAGGCAGGTGTCAGGGCCGGGGGGCGTGTCCAGCGTCTCCGGTACCTCCGACGTGAAACGCTGCTGAGGGCGGACTACGAGATGCTCGTCGCCGGGCTAGAGGGCGCTGCCGAGCTAGACGGGACCGCCGGCGCGGAGAACGCCCCGACGCAGCATAGCGCCGGCGCGGAGAACGCCCCGACGCAGCGTAGCGCCGGCGCTACGCGCGCCACTGGGAAATCGTATGGCTTGTGGATGTGGGGTGCTCCGCTCGGCATGGCCCCAGTCGACACTGGGATGCGAGGGATGTCACGCCGTGATGGCGGCCCGCCGCGTAGACTGCCGTGTGGTCGGCCTTCCGCGTCGCGAACTCGGTCGCAAGTCGAGCGAGACGGGCCTTCTGTCACGAGGAATGCCAAAGCCATCAAGCAATCTTGCCAACCGCGCAGGGGAGCGCAGGTCCGCATAGCAGAACCGCATAACGCGACCCGTCGCGCTGAGGCGTGACTCCCGAAGCCGCTCGTCGGCCATCACGCTGGCGGCGCTCGCTCCGTGCGTCATGGCGGGATCGACGTACTTCTCCCTTCCGTCGAACTCTCCGTATACGATTCCGCTTGGCAGCCTCCACATGAAGTCAGGCCGATAGAAATGGCCGTCGCCTAGGGTGCTCCGCACGGTTACCTGGAGCTCAGGCAGACGAAACCCGAATTCTATCATGAGCGCACGGGCCAACGACTCGCCCCCGCTCTCGCTTCTCGGGTCTGCGTGCGACAAGGTCGAGAGAGCGTGTCGAATGCCGTGCAGGCCCCTGCCGAGTCGCCTGAGGGTCCCCTCGAAGGATGTGGCGGTGGCGCCGCTCATACGGAGGGCGGAGTCAGCGATGACGAGCCCCTCGGCGAAGCTTCTCCCGCGCAGGCAGTCGAGAACCGTGCGCGGGAGCGATGTGACCTTGATGCCGCCGACCTGCACGACGGGGCAGCTTCCGGTCGAATGACGGATGACCTTGGTGGTGCTTCTCCCATGGCGTGACTTGGGCACGGCGATATGGAGCTGTCCGAGCAGATGGAACGACACGGCGAGACCATGAACGACCGCGGCGCTCACGTCGCAGAACACCCAGTCCGGATGCATGGCAGACATCGAGCGGATGATCATGAGCGCACGCGCGCGCGAGTTTAGGGACCTCCAGTCCTCGGCGCGGACGAACAGACCGCGTGAAGGCGAGCAGACGAGCCCGTTTCTGACCAGGCGACGCAGGCTCTGCCGTTCGGCGTCGGTCTTGGCATGAAGGCATTTGCCTCCGTGGAAGGCCTGGCTGAGGCGCTGCATCGCTAGGCTCCGCGTGCTCATGTATCACCTCCTACCAAGAGGAAAGTGGACAGAAGAATACGCCAGATGATGGGCTGAGAGGGGAGGGGCGGAGTCTTATCGGCGAACGGTTGTTCGAACAAAGCTAGCTCAGCGACGCGCGTCCGACGCATTCGATTCCAGTCCGACGCGCTCGATTGCGGCGCCCCTCGTGTCCGCCGGTCATCCGAGCCATGGCATGGTCGCGGCCCAAGGCACGGGCCGTTCGGGACGGCTCGGCGACTCGGCGGCAGGTATGGCCCGGAGCCCGGCCTGGTGCCGCAGTGACCTGGCTGTCCTTGGCGTCCTCGATCAAGGGATCGCCCAAGGTGAGAAAGCGTTCGAAACCAGGCGTCTCAGGCCGAGAAAAACGACCGGTTCCTCACCTTGGGCCAAGCGCGAGACGGAGGTGCCGCGCGGGCCAGCCACTACTTGCGACGGCTTGCGTCGCGTCCCTATCGGTCGGCCAGGTCTGCCTGAGCTTCTCCGACAACCACCACGACGTCAGTCGAGGTGGTGACCGACCCGTCGTTCGCGGCAACGGTGATGCCGTTGCCAAGCGAGCTGGCGATGGCCTCCGCACGCTGCTTGTTGTCGGCCCCGTTGTAGTAGACCTCGGTCTTCGTGTAGCTGAAGCTCGCCGCGTTCCGCGACTGCGTGTCGTAGCCGAGCGCGGAGAGGCGGTTCGCGACGGAGGTTCCCAGCCCGGGGGCGCCCGCACCGTTGAGCACCGTCACGGTGCCGGAGCCCGTCGCGTTGCCCGTCGCGTTGCCCGAAGAGCCGCCCGCGGAGGCGCCGGAGGAGCCCGAGGCGCCGCCCGTGGAGCCCGTTGAGCCGCCATCCGACGACTCGGACTGCGACGTGCCGTCGCCTGATCCCGAGCCAGCCTCGGCGTCCGAGATCGAGCCGGCGACGCCACGCGTCTTGTCCTGGCTGCTGTCCTCGTACGGCGGCAACCCCTCGTCCACGCGCTGCATGAGCGTCTTCCAGGCGGTCGTGTCGAGCTTCTCGTACCACGCGCCGTTGTAGTAGAAGCCCTCAGTCGGGGTCATGGCGGTGTAGACGTCCTCGTCGAAGTCGATGCCCTTCATCTGGTTCGCGAGGCCGAAGATGTCGCCGAGAGACATGTCGGTGGTGATGCTGTCGGCCATGGAGGAGATGGCGCCCATCTTGGTGGCGGCGTCGCTCGCGAGCACCTTCTTCACGATGGCGGCGATCACCATGCGCTGGTTGGCCGCGCGGTAGGTGTCGCCGTCGCCGTACGCGTCGTAGGCGTGCCGGCAGCGGCACAGCAGCAGCGCCGTGTTGCCGTCGAGGGTCTGCTCGCCCGCCTTGAGGTCGAGGCCCGTGTAATCGGGGTCGTAGACGTCGGTGGGGAGGTCGACCGTGATGCCGCCGATCGAGTCCACGATGCTGGTGAACGAGTCGAAGTCCACCTCGGCGTAGTGCGAGATGTCGACGCCCGAAAGCTTGTTCACCGTCTTGACCGCAAGGCTCCTGCCACCGTAGGCATAGGCCGAGTTCAGCTTCCCCTCGCCGTGTCCCTCGATGCTCACCAGCGTGTCGCGATGCAGCGAGACCATCGTGACCTTCACGTTCACGGGGTCGATCCGAACGAGCATCATCGAGTCCGAGCGCCCCGTGTCGCCCTCCGCGAGGCGCTCCTCGCCCGTGTCCACGCCCATCAGCAGCATGTAGAAGGGCTGGTCGTAGGAGGTGGAGGAGAGGCTGGCGAGAAGATCCTGGTCGTTCGTGCCGATGCGGTACCCGAGGCTGTATAGGTAGCCGCCGACGCCCAGGACGGCGGCCAGGACGACCGCGAGGGCGGTGAGAAGCGCGACCTTGAGGCCGTGGTGCCGGGAGCGCTCGCGCCGCTTCTTGGCGTACCTCTCGGAGGAGCTCTCCCTGGAGAGGACGCGCGCCGTGTAGTGCGGCACGGGCGTGGGCTCGCTGGAAGGCTGCGTACCCTGGTCTTTGTCTTTGCGGCGAAGCAAGCGGACTCCTCGGGTTACTCTCTGCGCCAAGGCGGCGCGGCGGCAGTTGCAGTCCATCCAGTTTAGTAGCCGCGGGAGGGCCGGGCCTCTTCTCCCGGAAGTCCACAAAGACCGGGGCCCGTCAACGGCGGGCCCCGGTGATGCCTTGCGCTCTGTTGTTTCTCAGGTGGCGGCGCGAGATCTCTACGAGCTGGGCGCTAGTTGCGACGTCGGCTGCCGGAGGAGCTCGACCCGGAGCCCGACCCGGATCCGGAGGAGCTCGACCCGGAGCCCGTGGGCTCCACGGCGTTGGCGCCGGCCGTCGAGGTCACCTCCGTCGTGGTGGTCTCGGAGGCGTCCGCGCCAGCATCGCTGGAGGTCGGGTCCTTGCTCGTATCGTCCTGGTCGCTGCCATTGCCGATGGAGCCGGCCACGCCGACCGTGGCGTCCTGGGAGTTGTCCTCGTAGGGCGACAGCCCCTGGTCGACGCGGGTCATCATCTTCTGCCAGGAGCTCACGTTGCAGATCTCGTACCAGGTGGAGTTGAAGTAGCTCGAGGTCGTGGGCTCCATGCCGGTCATGATGTCGGTGTCGACGTTGAGCGTCTTCATCTGGTTCGCCAGGTCGAGGATGTCTGCGACGGTCATGTCGGTCGTGACGCTGTCGGCCATGGTGGTGATGGTGCTCGCGATGGTCGCGGGGTCGCTCTGCAGGACCTTCTGCACGACCGCGGCGATCACCATGCGCTGGTTGGCGGCGCGATACAGGTCACCGTCGCCGTATGCGTCGTAGCCGTGGCGGCAGCGGCACAGGAGGGCTGCCGTGTGGCCATCGAGCGTCTGCTCGCCCGCCTCGAGCTCGAGCCCGGTGTAGTTGGGGTCGTGTACCGGCGTGGGGAGGTTGACGGTGACGCCGCCGACCTGGTCTACGACCGAGGCGAACGAGTCGAGGTTGGCCTCGGCGTAGTGCGAGATGTCGACGCCGGCGAACTCGGACACCACCTGCGTGGCGTATGACGCCCCGCCGATCGAGTAGGCGGCGTTGATCTTCTGCTGTCCGTGCTCGCCGAGGTCGACGAGGGTGTCTCGGTGAATCGAAACCATGGTCACTTTGACGTTCTTCGGGTCGATGCGCACGAGCATGATCGAGTCGGAGCGGTAGGCGCTGTCATCCGAACCGTACTCGGAGCTCTCTGCACGCTCCTCGTCGCGGTCCGTGCCCAGCAGAAGCATGTAGAAGGGGTCTCCGGGCTCGGTGGCGGTGAGCTCGGAGACGAGGTTCTTGTCCACGTTCTTGGTGAGCTTGGTGTTGATGTTGTGCACGTATGCGGCGACTGCGCCGACGCCCGCCAGGAGAACGATCGCGATTCCGATCAGTACGCCGATAAGGACGCGGTGCTTGCGCTTGGCCTTCTTGCCGGTGGGGTCGAGGTCGTAGGGGTTCGGCTTTTCCTTGGGGGCGTCCTTGGCGTTGCGGGTGCCCTCGCCCACCTGTGCGAGCGGCTTGAAGCCGGCGGGGGAGCCAGCCGCGTCGGCAGCGCCGAGGGCGCCGTCGGCCGTGGTGCCCGTGTCCGAGGCGGCGCGTGCGGCGATGTCGTCGCCGTCCAGGACCGCGGTCGGCTCGTCGTCCTCGTAGTCGCCCGTCGCGTCGGCACCGTCGGGCGCACCGTCCGCTGCTCCGGCCGAGCCGGGCGTGGCGGGGGCGGCAGAGGCATCGGGGAAGACGGGGGAGTCCGCGCCGTCACCCATGCCGGACATGATCCTGTCGATGTCCGCCTCGGCGGCGGCGTCCGCGTGCGCTGCGTGCGATGCGCGGTGCCTCGCAGCCTCCAGGTACACTGCTGTGGAATCGGGGTCCGCATGCGAGAAGGCCGCCTGCCAGGCGGGCGTCTCGTCGGCTGCGCCGCCAGGCTGCTGCGCGTGCGCCGCATGCTTGGCGTGGGCCGGCGCGCCCTGAGCGCCGGAACCGCTGGCCCCCGCGCTCGTACGGAAGTGGGCCCCTGGGCCCCTGCGAGCGCCGGGCTGGGGGAACGTGTCGTCTGCCTCGGAGCCGTTCTCCCTGGGCGTGTCGTAGCCATCGAATTCGGACACGGGGTCTCCGATCGTGTGAGTGTGTCCCCTTGGGACGCATCGTCTTGATAGACTGAGGGGCACTCCCCTGGGGACATTCCCGCGCCGATTTCATGCAGCGGATTGCCAAGGCTTGCCAACGCGGGAGGCTTATGATTAGTGTCGGTACAGACGAATGATACACCTAACTGCGGTTTTGTGAGAAACCACACAATTGGAGGATGCATGCAGACGAGAACGCCCGGCCAGTTTGTCGCGGTTCTGGATTTCGGCGCCCAGTATGGGCAGCTCATCGCCCGCAGGGTGCGTGACCTGCACGTCTACTCCGAGATCTTCCCCTGTGACATCCCCGCGGCCGAGCTCGCGGAGAAGGGTCCGTCCGCGGTGATCCTCTCCGGCGGCCCCGCCTCGGTGTACGCCGACGACGCGCCCGACATGGACGCGGGCGTCTTCGAGCTCGGCGTACCGGTTCTGGGCTTCTGCTACGGCCAGCAGATCATGGCCGTCAAGCTCGGCGGCGAGGTCGGCCACACCGAGAAGGGCGAGTACGGCCCGGCCCGCCTCGCTCGCCAGGGCGAGAGCCGCATCCTGGACGGCACGCCCGCGGAGCAGACCGTGTGGATGAGCCACCGCGACGCGGTGAGCTCGGTGCCGGCGGGCTTCTCGGTCACCTCGGCCACGCAGACCTGCCCCGTCGCCTCCATGGAGGACGCGAGCCGCAACCTCTTCGCCACGCAGTTCCATCCCGAGGTGCGCCACACCGAGTGCGGCCGCAAGATCCTGCAGAACTTCCTGTTCGGCGTGTGCGGGCTCGAGCCCGACTGGACCATGGACAACATCATCGACGAGAAGGTCGCGGAGATTCGCGAGCAGGTGGGCGAGAAGAAGGTCATCCTCGCGCTGTCTGGCGGCGTGGACTCCTCCGTCACGGCCGCGCTCGTGCATCGCGCAATCGGCGACCAGCTGACCTGCGTCTTCGTGAACCATGGCATGCTGCGCAAGGGCGAGCCGGAGATGGTCGAGGAGGTCTTCCGCAAGCAGTTCAACGTGCCCCTGATCCACGTGCACGCGGAGGAGCGCTACTCCCGGATGCTCGCCGGCGTCAGCGACCCCGAGCAGAAGCGCCGGCTCATCGGCACGCAGTTCTGGAAGGAGTTCTTCTCGGTCGCGCAGGAGCTCGACGGCATCGAGTACCTGGCGCAGGGCACCATCTACCCCGACATCATCGAGTCCGGCGCGCGCAAGACGGGCGGCAAGGCCTCGACCATCAAGAGCCACCACAACCTCATCCCGTTCCCCGACGGCGTGCACTTCGACCTCATCGAGCCGCTCGACCACTTCTTCAAAGACGAGGTCCGCGAGCTGGGCATCGCGCTCGGCCTGCCGGACAAGCTCGTATGGCGCCAGCCGTTCCCCGGCCCCGGCCTGGCCATCCGCATCATCGGCGAGGTCACGCCCGAGAAGCTCGCGATCCTGAAGGAGGCCGACGCCGTCGTGCGCGAGGAGCTCGACGCGTACAACCAGCGGCTCTTCGAGGAGACGGGCGACCGCAACTCCGAGCACGCCTGCTGGCAGTACTTCGCCGTGCTGCCCGACATCAGGTCCGTGGGCGTCATGGGCGACGAGCGCACCTACCAGCGCCCGGTTATCGTGCGCGCGGTGGAGTCCTCCGACGCCATGACCGCCGACTGGGCGAAGCTTCCCTACGACGTAATCGGCCGCATCTCCAGCCGCATCGTGGACGAGGTCGATGGCGTGAACCGTGTGGTGTACGACGTCACTCCCAAGCCGCCAGCCACCATTGAGTGGGAGTGATTCAGCACATTATCGTGAGGTCTCTCTGACGGCGCATCTGGTGGATTCTGGTCCACCGGGTGCGCCGTCTTGCGTTTGCGGACCCGCAAGCCAGTGGAGCGGCGGCTAGCTCGTTGCACTGATAATCTGGTGCGTTTGTCCAGTTGAAGGGTCATGTTTGGAGCAGCTGGTGCCGACGTGTTCAATTATCCTCACGATAATGTGCTAATGAGCTGCGCTGATGGCTCTGGTACTCACGGAGGCGCTCCATAGGCACGAAACTCATCCCGTTGGTACTCAAACGATACTCATGCAACTAGAGAGGCTAGTGCGACACCGAGAGGCACAGGATTTAATGGACAGAGATTGTTGTCCGTGACTGCGGGTATCATTGTTCCATTAGCAAGAGCGCAGGCTGATATAAGGAGTGGGGGTGCATTCCATGACAGAGCCCGGGGTCGTATTCACAAAGGACTGGGTGGTCGACTTCGTCCTCAACGTAGCGGGATACACCACCGATAGGGACCTCACATCTGGCTGCGTTGTCGAGCCGTCCTGCGGGGACGGGGCCTTCCTCGGTCGCGTGGTGTCGAGGTTATGTGAGTGCGCAGTGACCGCTGGTGCGTTGTCTGCCGAGCGTCTCGTTTCCTGCATAAGGGCCTACGACGTTGATAGCGCCTCCGTCTTGGCGAGCAGAGCGACCGTCAGGCAGGTGCTCGAGAGCTTCGGAATGAGCACGACCGACTCCGAGAGACTTGCTGGCATTTGGGTCATACAAGGCGACTTTCTTCTGTCCGAAGTGCCCCCGGCTCGATGGGTGGTGGGCAACCCTCCCTATGTACGTTCGTCCCTCATTCCCCGGGAACAGCGGGTGGCATACGGCCGAGTACTGCCCTGTGTGACCATGGGCTCGGATCTCTACGTCGGCTTCTTCGAGAAGGGCCTCGAGGCGCTTGAGGAGAACGGGGCTCTCTGCTTCATCTGTGCGGATCGCTGGTTGCAGAATCGATACGGATCGCGTCTGAGGGCCTTCGTTTCCGAGGGGTATAGTCTCGACGTGCACATCCGGATGCACGGCGTCGATGCATTCGAGGAGGATGTCTCGGCGTACCCGGCAATCTCGCTCATCAGAAGGGGTCCTGGCAGGCCCATGCGCTATATGGAGTGCGGGCCCCGCTTCTCCTTGGATGACGTGCGTGACGCCGAGGAGTGGATCTCTGCTGGAGAGGGAACGTACCGTTCCACGAATGCCACGGCAGACGTTCTCCCACCCCTCAATGGAGCTGAGTCAATACCGCTTGCGCCTCCTGACAGGTTGAAGGTTCTCGGGGAACTCGCGCGTCGGCATCCACGCCTGGAGGATGCCGGGGTGAGGCTGGGCATCGGCGTCGCCTCGGGGTGCGACGAGGTGTACATCACCGAAGACCACGACCTCGTAGAGGGTGATCGCCTGCTCCCGTTGTTCTTCATGCGTGACTGGAGGGCCGGCAACCATGAGGGAACGAAGTGCCTCGTAAATCCCTGGGGTTCGGACGGAAGGCTCGTCGATCTTGACAGCTACCCGAAGCTTAAGGGATACCTTGAGAAGAACGAGGAGAGGCTTAGGGCACGCAGGGTGGCCAAGGACCATCCAGACTCCTGGTATCGTACGCTCGACAAGCCTGACCAGTCGCTCATGGGAAGGGAAATGCTGCTCTTTCCTGATATGGCGATGCGGTCGGATCCCGTGTACAGCGACGGGTCTCGATATCCACACCACAACTGCTACTGGATGACATCGAGCGAGTGGGACGTGCGGTCGTTGGGCGGGCTGATGATGAGTGACCTCGTAGAGGGCTATGTGGATGCATTCGGGGTGAAGATGAGGGGCTCGACCCTCCGGTTCCAGGCGCAGTACCTACGCATGGTGCACATCCCCCGAGCAAATGACGTTGACGAACAGACGAAAAGGGAGCTTGCGGAGGCTTTCGCCACCGGGAGCCGCGATTTGGCCAATGAGGCAAGCAGAAGAGCCTATGGGTTGGAGGACGCGTATGCGTGACGACGTGAGGGAAGCCGTTCTCGATTGTGTCAACTATGCGGTGACGAAGGGAACCCAGAGCGGCAGGCACATCGCGCCTCTCGCAATGAAGATTGCCGAGGACATGGAGCGCGTGGGGTATGATCCAGATTCCATCTACCTCGATGACGTTAACGTGACGCTGCCCGGCTGGTTCCGTCCCTCCAAGAAGTGGGACATCACGGCCTTTGAGGATGGGGTGCTCGTTGCCGCCATCGAACTCAAAAGTATCAACAGCAGCTTTGGGAACAACGCGAACAACCGAGCCGAGGAAGCGCTTGGCAGCGCGTCGGATGTCGACTATGCGACGCATAACCACTTGCTGGAACCAAACGATCTGCCGCCAAACTTCGGTTATGTGCTCCTTGTGCGGAAGACACCGGAGAGCACAAGGAAGGCCAAGATTGGCTCCAAGTCACGCTATGCCTTCGACAAGGAGTTCGAGAACTCGTCCTATGTTGAGCGTTTCACCATCCTGGGAAAGCGCCTTCTCCGCGAGAGGATCTACCAGGCTGTGTGGGTTGCTGTGGTCGACCTAGAGAATGGCGTTGTTGAGGAACCCGATCCGCTTATGACCTATGACAAGTTCGTCGCCCATCTCAAGGGCTGGATTGACGTTATGAGGGCGTAGCGCAGTCATTGCGCTGCACAAGGGGTCACGGGGGCTCCCCCGTGCGCGGTGATCTTGAGCCACCTGATAGCCGAAGGGGCAATCAGGTGGCTCAAGCCGCGATGGGGACAGCGAGCGGACGGAGGAGAAGGGGCTGTAGAGGATATGGCCTCACAGCCACTGGACGTACGGACGTGATAGGTAGCTTGCTGGACCCGCTAACCCCGATGTACATGAGTTAGGCAGCTCGCTATGTACAGGGGTTAGGCTACTTGCTATGTACAGGGGTTAGGCTACTTGCTACGGGCAAGCAGCCTTCGTCTTGATGACAGCATGACGGCAATGACAGGATCCTCCTCTTATAGAAAAGTGCCGTCACTGCCGTCACTGCTGTCATTGAATTGCCCTTCTGCGATGCGCTCGAGGAAGATGGTCCTGGCGGTCGCCGAGCGCTGCGTCGAGTAGCGTATGCCCGCCTCGAGGAGCGCCTGCGAGTGCTCGGCGAGCTTCCTCCCCAGGCTCGCGGCCCGCGCGTTGCCGAGGCCTGCTTGGGCAATCAGCTCCGTCGCCGTCCCCGCCCACCCGAGCCGGCCCTCCATGAAGCGGATGACCTCCAGCACCTCCCTCGGCACCGGACGCTCCTCCTCATGCTCGATGCTCTGGTCCTCTGAGAGCTCCCAGCGGCAGTCGTTGAACTCGAGTACCAGCTCTCTCTCGATGACGTCGCGCCCGGTCACCTTGAGGAAAGCCCTCTTCTCTCCTCTCTTCCTGTACAGAACCATCGTTGTGTCGGTGGCGCCGGTGATGCCGTTCGTCCCCGAGACGGTGTTGAAGGGGTCCGGATCATCCATCTTGCGCTGGTGGTGCACG